>ENA-OPNF01000175-OPNF01000175.1-human-gut-metagenome-genome-assembly--contig:-NODE-175-length-21862-cov-2.669693_pt1 | contig 21862 bp, 17 predicted proteins | sample MGYA00241534_ERZ501765 | MGnify/ENA primary metagenome ERZ501765 (study PRJEB25962, sample SAMEA2042567) | human gut metagenome | biome: human gut; feature: human-associated habitat; material: faeces... | reverse complement strand
CGTACCGCCGATAAATGAACAACCGCTTCAAGGAATTCCGTGTACGGATAAATACTCTCCGGTTACTGACGAAGCAAACGCCGTTGCCCATCTTAATTTCATCCCTCCTGATGGGTGCCGCATCCATATAATAAGCACGCAGAAAATACAAATCGCCCACCTTCATGAAGTTTAAGAACCCTATTTTCACCATCTCAGGTCTCTGCGTAAAGGCAACTCTATTCTCAAGACACACCCAATAATCGCTGCCATCCTCAGTAATTCTGAGCAAGCCGTTGTCCTCCAACTCCGCATAGTCGAACTGCAACTCAGGACTATCTACGGGCTTGAACAATTTAGTACGTACCACATACTTGCCATCCCACTTCTGCACTACACGTAAATCGTACGCCGTGGGGCACACCTTTCTGTACGTACCCATCGACTGCCACTTATCTATAAAGTACTCTCTATAGAACACCTGATACAAATCATCCTCCGTACGAACATAACGCAAATCTCCCAACTCGCTATAGTCGCTAACTCGCAACTTATCGCCTAGGCTAAAGCCACCAATCTCCGACATAAAGTTGCGCATATACCGCTCCTTCTGCTCTTCGAACGCCAACAGCCCAGCCTCGTATTCCGCCTTCTTCGCTTCCCACTCCTCAAGACTGATGCCGTGTAACAACGGTTCAAGTCCCTTACGCCAAGCCAACACAGCAGTCTCACTTTCCCAAAGCACAACATCGTCGAACTGATCCTTCTGTCTGTACAGCACCTCCGGTTCCGATGGTTGGATGAAGAAAGACTTAAACCGAAGCCCATCATTCACGCCATGCGCCAAAGCGTCGGGCACCACAAAGCACCCATCATCCATCCAGCGAGTCTTCACCCTCGGATAAAGCTTCATGCCATCCGTAGTGCTGAACTCCAGGAAACCGATACGCTCAATCCTCGGTCTACGCACAAAGCGCACCCCATTGCGTAAGTCCATCCACGGACGCTCACGGTCAATCTTCCTTCTGGAACACAACTTCACTATGCCGTACGCCTTCAACTCCACCTTATTATATATGCAAGGCAGTACCTCTGCGCCAGCCTTGTCCACTATACCACAAAGCCCATCTTCGCTTTCCGTAACCTCATAACCATACGCCGCCTCCAAGTCCATACGCTGACCCTGATGAGTCATTACGGTAATAAGCTCCGTATCCTCGTCGGCAGTGATGCGCTGCACACCGTCATGGATGGAATAAGCCACATCATACTGCTCTTCCGCCTTAAGGAGATTACCCTTTCCGGCAAGCCGTCCGTCAAACATCTCCTGCCAGTCCCTATCGTCCGACGGCAAGCCGAACAAACGATACAGACCCACATTATCCAATATCAGGCAATACTTTTTACCGTCGAACACACGCATGCCACGGCCCACCTGCTGCAGATACTTAGAAAGCGAAAGCGTAGGTCGAGCCAACTGAATAAACTCCACGTCGGGACAGTCGAACCCCTCGCCAAACAAGTCCACATTAACCAAGACCCTTACAGCTCCTGACGACACTTCACCTCTCTCTGCCGAGTCTCCACTTCTCTTGAACTCCTCAACTATCCGCTTCCGTTCATCAGCAGACATCTTCCAACTAATCGCCACCGCAGGAATGCCATGCTCTCTATAATACTCGGCTATATGCTCAGCATGATTTACGTCTATAGCATACGTTATGCCCTTCTTGTCTGGCGCATACCGTAACACCGTATTGCACAGACGTTCTATACTAGGCCGAACATCCAACTTCTCGCTCATCTCCTTCAGCGAAAAATCACCGTTGGCCCCACGTTTGGTCAGTCCGAACACCATCCGCTGATCCTCACTATCCGCCTTTATCGACATATAATCGTACAGCGACAAACGTCCGTCAGCAATGAATTTCTTGATAGACCACGACTGCAGCAGCACATCAAACAAATCAGAAAAACCCTTCATGTTCAACCGGCACGGAGTAGCCGTTACCCCAAGCTTCTTAGCCTCCGGATAAGCGTTCATCACCTCCGCATAAGTCCGTGCCAACGCATGATGCGCCTCGTCAATCACTATCAGCGAAGGCTTCTCGTCCAACTCCCCATGATGCTTTGATAACCACTGTATCGACATCACCTTTATAAAGGAAAATTGAGATTCAGAACACGCCAATCCCGACTGACAAACCAGCGATGCTTCAATCTGTTCTACCAATTCACGCCGATGGGCCACAATCCATACGCACGCATTCTTCGCCCTCTGCACCTCGTCCATAACCACGCTGGCCAGCACATGCGTCTTACCCGTACCCGTGGGCATCTGCACCATTACGGATCTACACGACCGAAAAGCCGCCTCGATCCGCTCCTTCATTTCTATCTGATAATCGTAAAGCCGGATATTAGTCATAATCAACCAAGCGATTCGCTACCGTCTTCACCATACTTACCATCCTTGGCCTCGTATATAACCGACGGTTCCAGCACCTCTACCGAGTGCCATTCGCCCTGCGGCACCACACAACCGTAATTGCCCAGCGCCGGATCAAGATGGATGCGTTCCTTCTCGTTACCGTTCTCGTCATAGAACACCTCTACCAACTTACCGCACAGCAACAGCACATTCTCCGTGCTATTGGGATGCCGATGGATAGGCACCACCGTTCCCGGCAACAACGCATTCAGCATACGCTGCGAATTATCGTTGGCCGAAGTACGCAAGTCGAAGTTCTGACGCAAGCGAGGATTAGCCATAGCCTGCTCGAACAACTTACCTAAAAACTCTTTATTCAATTCCATAACCGTGATATTCATTATTTGCCCAACGAAGCCAAATACTCCTCGTGCAAGTGGTAATATTTCTTCATAAACAATACATACGCTACGGCCAATATCGCCAAAGCACCTATCAGATACATCCAGTGACACAACACCGTGTCAGGGCAGAGATATATGAAGCCGAACGAAACCGCCAACTGCATAACCATATACAGCAAAGTAACCTTTACATGTCCTATTTTCAATTCATTAACCATAAGCTGATAAGCGTGCTTTCTGTGAGCCTCGCCCAGATTCTCGTGCAGCATGATACGATGCACTATAGTCAAGCAACCGTCCACGCCATACACCAGCAAGAAAATCAGCCATGTAATATCCTCAGTCTTGATAATAACATTTCCCAACAAGAAAAGCATAATAAAAGCTATGCCGATAGAACCCACGTCGCCGGCAAAACACTTCGCCTTACCCTTCGGACGGAAGTTAAAGACGCAGAACACCAACGAAGCCAAGACGGTAGATATTATCAAGCTCTGCTCCACATACCCGCCATCCATGTTCACAGCCATCAGCGGCAACAACACCGCCAACGAATACCCCGCCGTAATGCCATTGATGCCATCCATGAAGTTAATCACATTAGTAGCCCCCACATAAACTATCAGCGCCACCAGCACTATCCACCACATCGACCAGTGCAATATTCCCAGCTGATAGAACGCCATCGCCGCAGCAGCGAACTGCGCCACCAATCTCACCGAGTCGGGCAACGAACGGATATCATCTACGAAACTCACCCCAGCTACCAGTGTCAGTCCCGCCAGGAACCACGGATAATCAAATCCGAAAAACGCACTCCATACCCAAGCGCCAATCAAGAAGATGATGCCTCCCCCACGCAACACAATCGTAGAGTGCGACGAACGTTCATTAGGTTTATCGATAATGTTAAACTTATCCGCAATGCGGAAATACACGAGTTCCGCCGCGAGTAGCAGAACGAAAATAATTAAATACGTCATATTAAATTGCTATTGATTTTCTATTGAGAGTTAGAACAAGCACCCTTGTCCACAGTTCACTTCAGGGCATAAGCCATCGTGTAGACATTTTCTGCAAATGCCTACATATCATATTGTTAGAATGTTATTCAGATTGAATTATTGGCATGGTGCCAATTAGATAGAATTCATGAAGAGTTTCAGCTGCGCTTGTAGCATAGCTGAAACTAGAATCCACCGTCACTCATAACGATGAGAATTATAATTTACCAAAAGTTACTCTATTATTACAGGTCTTTTAGGACTAAAACCCAGTTGAGCTAATTTCCTTTTATACGAAGCCTGATTACTGATGTGCACACCAGATTCCGTAGCAGCCCATAAGAATTTAGGATTTCCAGCGGGCAAATTATCTAGCAACGGTGCTTTAGATTTTAGCCAATTTTTAAGCCACTCCTTCTTCTTTGCCATTTCAGATATATTCGAAGTATTGGCAGGATGCACTTCAACAAAATTCACTTTACCGTCATACCCAATTGCATAATCCCATCGTGAATCATGGGGATATAAAAGCTTAGTTTCCTTGTCGATATTCAAACTACCATCCACCTTTCGGTTATCCTTTAACACCACAGCATCCTTGTCCGCTTTCTCAATAGCCTGCAATCCCGAGCGATACCCATTGGCTACGTCAGGAGTACCTTCTACTGCCGCCTTAAAACCATTAGCAGGCACTACAGCTTTTATCGCTTTCTTATTCTTAATCATTGCAGTACTTGCTTACTAAGTCCGTAGCTCGTGAAGCGAACGAAGACAATCCTCCCCATTCACTAATCACACTTTGTTCATCCATAGCGTCAAGAGATGATATATCAATGCTATTCACCTTATCATTCTCCATTCTTTCAAAAGCATAGGTCTTGATAGTTCTATCGAAAATACCTTCAAGCATACCTTTACCCCTAGCATTTTCATCAAACAACTTAAGCAAATCCGCCTCCTTGTTCTTTTTATCCGACTGCTTCAAGATATTAAACGCCCAAACAAATTCCAAGGGAACAGTAGAATGCGTTGACACTACTACCTTCTTACCCATCTGCACCAATTCCAGAATCTCAAGAAGCACAGACATGATAGCCTGAGGATGAAGTCCCATTTCAGGCTCCTCTATAACAATATATTGATACTGATCCTTATTAAGTAAATGCATCGGAGGACCCGACACACAATAAAATCCCATCAGCAAAGGCATAAACTCCTTTTGACCTGCACTCCATGCCATAAACGGCATATCCATACCAGCCACCTGCATACGCATTTTACGCTGACCATTCTCGTTCTCCATCACTACCTTTCCACCATGAAAGATAGAATTATCGAACGACTTCTTCTGCAAATTCTTCAAACGAGTCTTTATAGGATATAAAGTAGTATTTCCACCCAATCCAATCGACATAAACACACGCAAGATATCACTAAACTGACGCAACACATAAGGGGTGGTCGGATCAAACTCCGAAAAAGCTTTAGGACGACCATCCGAAATACTGAAAATTCTTTGAGCTGGAATATAGAACAACTTCTCTTCAGTACCCTCCACATTCTTTTTCATAAGCGAAGTTACAAGCGAAGCATCCACGCCATCAAAATTTATTTTTGTATCCTTTCTCCATACCCCTGCCATACCATTTCCAAAGAAAGCATCCAACAAATTAGACGCATTATTCTTGTTAATGATATAGTTATATTTTCTCAATGTCTCTACAATGGCATTCTTATCTACCAAAAGCTTCAACAATTCAAGAAACAAACTTTTTCCCGATGCCTGAGCACCAACAAGAAACGTAAGGTCGCCAAATGTAACATCAGCCTTTTCTATCGGACCAAAATTCTCAACCTTCAACTTATCCATATAGCGTGATTTTATTATCGATTGCAATCAGTGAGTATTATTATATACAAAGATATAACAATTCACAGATAAATACATTACTCTCTTTAAAATCTTGGTTTTCTTACATAGGCATTAGAAAGAGTTTTAATTCTAATTGCTGCACTAAGCAGTTAGAATTAAAGCTAAATTATAATCCCATTATCTCATCCAATTTTTTCAAGCACTCATCTTTGGTGAAAAACTTATCATAATATGCTTTCCCCTTTTGTCCCTTAACAGCCAATTCTTGCTTATCAGTTTGAGAAAGAGCAATTACGAGTTTCGCTAAACCATCAGAATCACCAGCTTTCACATTCCATCCGCATTCAGCAGCTTTTATCACTTCACCACCTTCGCCGTTCAACGCAGCTATAATTGGACGTTCAGCCGCCATATACGATGCTATCTTAGCAGGAGAATACATATTAAATAAAGGAGAATCCGTCAAAGACACAAGCATAACATCTGCCTTTTCAAAGAAAAGAGGCATTGTTTCTGATGGGAAACGACCAAGTGTAATTACAGTCTCTTCTATACCATTCTCTTTCACAAAAGAGCGAACCCAATCCAAGCGACGACCATCACCCACTATCACCCACTTAATATTCTTATACTCCTTAGTTTTAAGAGCTGCTTGCATATTACATTCCATGCCATGAGCTTCACCTACGGCACCTGCAAACATTACAATAAAATCACCATTGCTTGAAAGTTCCTGTAATTTTTCAGGAAGAGCGAAGTTTAAACCAGATGCGTTTGAAGCACCATCACTCCACTGTGGATAATAAATGACCTTGTCCTTATAATCACCATACTTCAGAATACTCTGGTCAAAACTCTTCGAAGAAGTAAGTATCTTATCAGAGTTCTTATATTCACTCTTCACAAACAAGTTAAAGAAGCCGAGAATATACTTATTATTGATACCACCTGCAGCCGTCAAACTTTCAGGCCAAAGATCGAGCACCCAAGTATAAAGAGGTACATGCCTCATCTTTTTATAAAGCACTGCAGGACTCGACATCATAACAGGCGAAAGCTGTTGGCAGAATACCAAATCATATTTATGCCATAACGCATGGAATAGCATCCCAAACCATCCAACAATAAAAAAACTGAAAAAGTTCAGCATCAGCATGATTTTATTATCCTCTCCACGAGGGACAAGAGGCAGACGTGTTACCCTTACTCCATTAATCACTTCATGACGTTTTTTGAACAACCCATAACCTGGGAAAAACTTCCCTTTAGGATAATTTGGAATACCAGTTACTACATGCACGTCGTGACCTTCTTCCGCCAGATGAAAAGCTATATCATTACCACGGAATGTTTCCGGATAAAAATATTGGCAAACAAAAAGTATTTTCTTTTTCTTCATATTCTAATTTATTTTATATTCAAAAGCCCATTTATACTTGGGGTCGTTTATCAAATCTTTCATTTCTTGCCTATAGATTTCATCTTCTGCATCATGGAAGTGTATATCTTCACAGAAATCGTTCCACCATTTATCTATGTTTAAATAAAAATCCTTCAATTCTTCGTCAGTAAAAGCAGGCTTAAAGTCATCAACTGTTATCCCCAAAGTAGCCAGTTTCTCAGTAATACTTTCTTCAGTCTCTCCTATGTTCCTGCTTACATTCAATAAAACAGTTTCTCTTGAGACGACCTTATCTTCAAATCGTTTTTTTAATCTATCCTTCCAAGCATGCTGCAATAAATCTTCTGCAAAATATTTCTCGCCACAATTACTTTTCTCGAAGATCTCCTTCGATAATTTTTTATCGTGCTTAAAATATACGGCATGAACTTCTGATACATCTTTCTTTAAATCCACACCTTTCTTCATTTCAAGCAAGAAGCCGCTCTGCAACCCACTTCTTAAAAACACTTGTTTACCTATATTTTTCATGGCATATCCATTATGTTGTTGAAAAGCTTCGGGAAACTTTAATTCATAATAATAAATAACACCTATCTTATCAAGGTCTTCGTTTGGGTAATACTCGTCATTTTTGTAATCATAATCCGTTGTTGCAAAAAAACTCATAACATCAATGTTTGATGTAAAATCCAAGAATATAGATTTGTTATAGTAATGTTGTGCCAAACCAGGATAGTGCATTCTTATTTTGAAAGTATCATGTTTCAATTCTAACCCATCCTCTAACAATTTCACAATAGGATGTGACCTTACAAGCAACTCTAATTCTTGCGAAAAAATTATGAAATCAAGAAAATAGTTTTCCTTATTATGATTCTTATCCCTAAACATATTAGGGACACACGGCTTATCTTTATAATAATCACTTTGTCCACGATATAAGAACTTATGCCTATAAAGATTAGGCTTTAGACAGAAAAAGAAATCATTTGGCTTAAATGGATTAAGCGGAGCCATTTGCGACATTACAAATGAATTTTGAGCATAAGAATTCTTCTGATGTGCCACATATGGAGAAGCCCATAATATACGGAAGAACTGCTGATCAGTATCATAGAAATACCGCATATTAGCAATATCTTGCATTCTATCATCTTGCTCATAAGCCTCTCGTTCTATTTTTTCCAAATAAGCTACCGCATCATTGATATTATCAAATGGATTATCAAGAGTTCCTTTTTCATTACCGCTCGGATATTTAGCACAAAATGGAACTAACGATTGATACTTTGATAATATATCCTTGCTGCAACTTTTAGACAATCGCAACTTGTAAAAATAATTACCTAAATAAGAAGTCGTTGACATTTTAAACATAGCCCCTACCAAACCAAATTCATTTGAGAGAATAGTTAAAGCACCATTAAAAAATGCTTTAGCGTCTATTCCTTTCGGGCATGGAAGTTGATTGCCATCAAGAAGCAATAAAGCAGAAGCAAATGCAAATGCATCATGTATGGCTCTAGACCAAATTAAATTGCCTCCATAGGCTCGCCTTTTTACAATGAATCTTACACGTGCATACAACTCATTACGTAACATTGTAAATCCTAGTTGGCAACATAAACAAAGAAAATCCTCTCCAATAACAAGAGTGTCATCATTCAAAACTGTTGCATTCTGTGGACATCCCATTATGGGTTCTACTCTTGGAGTAAATATAATCCTTATAGAGACCTCATCAATACTCAAGTAATCACAAACATGGTTAACAATAACATGTGACAACTTTTTTGCTTGTTCTATTGCTATCATGATTTTTCTTTATTAAATGAACTATTACAAAAACATAGCTTAAAAAATACTATTTTAGTAAACTGTCATACAAGTCTATATACATATCATAACATTTATCTCTTTCAAAATAATCCTCTGCACGTTTACGACAATCAGCTGAAGAAAGAGGATTTTCTTTCATCTTTTGTATTGCCACAGCTAATCCATTTATATCACCTTGTTCTACAACAACACCCGTATTTTCGTCTAATGCTTCAGGACTTCCGCCTGTGCGATATGTAATTACAGGAGTTCCACAAGCAAGTGCTTCAAGATTTACTGTTGGGAAATTATCTGCATATGTGGGATTTATAAAAACATCAGCTTTAGAATACAAGGCTACAAGTTCGTGCACATTTTGAGTTCTCTCAATACCAACAATCCCCTGAGGCAAAGAATTAAGTTGTTGTTTCGCTACACCAACAATAGTAATTTCGTATTCATTTGAAAGAATCTCTCTCAACTTTAGAATATCATCAAATCCCTTATCCTTATTCCATACATTAGATACAGCTAAGACATGAAATGATTTTTTATTAGTACCTAAACTCTCTGAACCCTTAAAAACATTCAAGTCTATGCCATTATTGATAACATAAATAGGCTTATCCTTAAGAAAAGACTGACGTACAAAGTTTGCAATCCATTCTGAGCAAGCTATAATTGTCAAATTATTATTTGCTCCGAATAAATTCTTTTTCATCGTGTAATTCTTTCTGGAACGATCAAAAAGCGTCTTAGGGTATTCGTGTTGTAATGGACAATCAAAACACCCTGATTTCCATCGCTCACAACCTTTTGTTATAAAATGGAAACAATGACCAGTAAAAGCCCAACAGTCATGAAATGTCCAGACTACCTTTATGTCTGTTTTATTGAGATATTCAAATAACAATCGATAGTTCAAATAGTGATCATGAATATTGTGCAACTGAATTACATTAGGTTTTATTTCATCTATCCTTTTTATAAACTCTTTGGTCGCTCTGCGAGAACATAATCCTTCATTATCGAAAATTCTCTGCTCTGCATAATGTTGGTACATATTCAATTTATCACCTATTTTTATAAGGTGCGATTGAGAGGGATTATACCAACGTCCATAGGCAATATAAGATTCCCATCCATGAGCTATAGCACATTGTCCTATCTGCTCTGCAATTTTACCTGTACTCCCCCAATTCGCAGTGACGTTTATTTGCAATAATACTTTAGTTTTCATATTGGATAAGCCTTACTACAAGGTCCATCAATTGGCAAACTGTTGCTATCGCCTTGTAACATTTTAACTAATTTCAAAAAATTGTTTGCTGCATTTTCAGGAGACCATACATCACGCATTGTTTGATAAGCATTTGCAGCGATTTGCAATCTTTTTTCAGGATTGTCTAACAGCCATTCTACCTTCTCACAAAGAGAATTCAATTTGCAAGATTCAAAGACACAGCCATTAACTCCATCGTTTACAAGAAAAGGAATACTACCAATAGCATCAGAAGCTACTATTGCACATCCATTACTCATTGACTCATTAGCAACAGCCCCCCACCCTTCATTCTTATCAGATGTAAAAAGGAACAACTCATGCTCTCGCATAGCTTTCAAAATATCATCATTGGGCATATTCCCTTTGAAGTTAACAACATCTTCAACGTTTAAATACTTCGCTAGAGCTTTATTTGGCTCAAGTTCTTCACCAGAGCCATACATGTCAAGCATAAACTTATATCCTTTCTCTTTTAATCGAGCCGCCATCTGTATTGGCAACTCTGGATGTTTCCACTTCAAGAACCTTGCACACCACATAATTGTATGTAAGGTTTCTGAAGTAGAAACGCTAAAAGATGCTTCAAATGGATTACATTTATCTACTTTAGTAAAGTATCCCCATTTATAACATTTATTTTTGAAACTATGCAATTTATAATGGTCACCACAAGCAAATGCGCTTGAACAAAGTTTATAGACATTCTTATAAGCTAACACAGTATAATAATACCAAAAGTACTTCAACAACCTTGGTGATGCTAAATTCAACCATCCTCGCTTCAACCAGCGTTCGCTAACATCAAACGTAAGTTTGCCTGTCTTTGCACGCAACGCCTCATATTTCCATGATTCAGGGCAACTAAACAATGCAACATCTGCACTATACAAAAGCTCCATCGCTCTATCCATATTTTCTTTGTTCTTCCATGCCTGTAAAACGTAAGGACGCGAAGATAAATCTGAATAGCCTCCTTTAAGCAGCCATTCATAAATAGGACATAATTCAACAAATGTATAATTACAATTGGTTAGTTTATATAATTCATCAGCAACGTTTGCTTGATGATGATTTATAAAATTTGAAAAGAAAACGATTTTACACATAATTATTTTTATTTGTCATCAACTTTACACAAGGTAGACTTAGAACAAATATGATAGTTTCTGATTGCTTTATACCAACAACATGCCATGCTGCAAATAAGAAAAGAATTATAGCTATTTGAAAAATAGTATCAATACGTTTGTCATTTTTTAAAAATGAATTAATGTATAGTTTTCTATATTTCGTGATAAACAATATAAAAACAATTATCCCTACTATACCATAAGCAGAAATGTATGATGGGAAAAAATTTCCACCTCCATTTGGAATAGAATGTGTCATAATTAAATTGGAAACTTCCAAACTCGATAAAGTCCAATAAGGTTGGTTTTTCGCATAGAAATAACCTTGATTACCATCACCAACACCAGTAATAGGATAATCTGTAAAGACTTTAAGGTCATTTATAACCGTTGATGCTCGCATTGCAGTACTCATATTTTCTCTGTCTACAACCTTGCCAAGTATAACATATTCCAAACTACTTGTATCAGTAGTTTTTGTCATTGTTACATTATCTGCAGAAATATATGCAAAAGCAAAGAAAAATCCTACTACAAAACTTATGTAATAGAACATTTTTTTTATAGGTCTAAAACAACTCCATATAAATAAAGATGCAGAACCTATAAACAATATCAAAAATTGAGAACTGTTTGAGAATAAAACAAGAAAAGCAAAAAGCATTAAAGCTACAATGTATTTCAATCTTTTAAAACCTCTTTCCAATTGAATAGTCGAATACAAATAAGGAATCACAACAAAACATAATATAGCAGCAGATGATGGTTCAGAACCAAAAAATGTAACACCTCGATCTAAATCTTCCAACCAAGATAATTCACGTAATGAAAATATTGAGGACAGAATATTATAAGGTGCCGACAGACCAAGCATACCCAAGAACTGAGCGTAACCAACAATTAACAGCACCATAATCTGCCAATTAAACACTTTATAAATTGCAGAAAAAGCAACATAATTAGAAAGGCAATAACAATTGTAAAACACAGATAAAACAACAAATAAATACAAAACAATATCTCCCACAATAGAAGACATCGGCGATTCATATTGATTATTTATAATAAATGATAAAATAATAGCCATTAAAATAGAAGATAAAGCCATATAAGAGTACATCCCCAAGAATAGCTTATTTCTACTATTTATTAATGATTTATTATTTAATAATAATATAATACATCCCAAAAGCATTACCAAGGTACTAAACTGAGTTATTACCTTATTAAAAAAGTCACCGAATGGAAGATTAAACAATCTCCCAAATGGTAGACACAAAACATATAACTTGTAAAGATTCGCAGAAAAGCACCTACTATTCATTTTTCTTGATCAAATTTATTATATATTTCAAATTCGTACTTTTAAATACAAGAGACAATAGTATAAATGATACGCTGCCTAAAATAATTTGAATCATCAAGGCAAAAAACATATTATGTATGACAAACAGAACAAAATAGCATATAATTCCCATGATTACTGATATTAAAAGATTGGGAACTATATCACATAACATTTCTTTCAACGAATATCCTAAAATTTTATAATTAGAAGGAACATTGACCAAAATTGCTAAAATCTCTACAACTAAAGCAGCCACAATAACAGCAAAAGGAGAATACCATATAAAAACAGAGACAAGCAATAAAACAAGCCCAATAGAGCGTTTCAAAGTCATAAGCTTCAAATAGACATCACTACGACCTAATGCATTAATAGCCTGTAGATTAGCAGTTTGCAAAGGGAAAAGCATAGCCATAATGCAAAAAAGTTGTAAGTAAGGAACACTATTAAGCCATTTACTTCCTAATAATAAATATATAATAGGTTCACCTGAAACTGCCAATAAAAACATTGCTGGAAAAACGAGATACGTACTCAGTGAGATTGTCTTTCTTAGCAATTGCTTAACAGAGCTCAAATCATCTTGTTTGGCCGAATATGCTGGCAACATTACAGATTGTACTGAACCATCTATATTGTCAATAAGAGTAAGCGGAAACTGTTTACCTTTATTACAAAACGCCAAAGTCTCAGCCGAAAACATCTTACCTATTATCAGACTCTCCAAATTATGATATACAGTGTCTATTAATCGTGCTCCCAATAATTTCACCCCAAACGACAGTAATGATTTTGTCCGATTAAATGAAAATATAAATTTAGGGTGCCAATCTACAAGCAACAATAAAACTATGCATACCACAATCTGATAGGACAGTTGTTGCCCAACAAGAGCCCATGCACCATATCCATTATAGGCCATTAATATACCCATAACGCCAGACACAATAGCAGCCGCCATGCTACTATAAAACTGCTTTTTAAACATCATTCGCTTTGACAGTATTGCAATCTGAAGTGAGTTCAATGCTCCTGGGAATAAAGTCAAAGCCAAGACTCGTAGCAATATTATTAAATCTGGCATACCATAGAAATCAGCAATACACTCTGCACACAAGAATAAGCACAGATATATAATAGCCGAAAGACCTATACTGTAATAAAACACAGATGTTATATCAACTTCATCAGCATCTTTCTTTTGCACAAGAGCTGTATTCAAACCTGATTGTACAAAAACAGTAGCTATAGATATAAATATCATGAGCAATGCAACAGCTCCATAATCAGCTGGCACAAGTAATCTTGCAATTATAATGGAAACTATGAATTGTGTAACTTGCACACCACCTCTCTCCAAGAATTTCCATATTAGAGAACTTACTATATTCATTTTCAGCTTAGTAAACTTTTCACGACATTAATATATGCTGTGGGAGTATTATTATAAAACAAATCTTCTATTTCCTTTAAATCAATGTCGATTGTATTCATTCTGCTAATAAAATTTTTTAATTCTCTTACATTAGTACAAGAATCCTTCCTTTCATCAAAAACCAACGACTTTGGATATTTTTTCATATAAGGTATACAAGCTTCATCATCAATAGCTATAGTTGATATAATAGGTTTACCCCTACTCATGTAATCAAATATTTTACCAGATACGGCATTGGTATTAAGGACTCCAAAATTAACCAACACATCATTATTAACTTGATATTTAACAAGTTCTTCATGCTGCATATAAGGCAAACATTTTATAGTTACATAGTTAAGGTGATTTTGTAATTTATATATTGCATCATGATATGATATTGGACATATAAATGTAAAAATAATAGGTGATTTTAATTTATCTAACGTTTCTAATAATATTCGTGGATTCCTATCCCCCATCGTTCCAGAATATAAAAAAGTCAATGATTCATTATTGTGGACAGTATTTATATCATAATCGCATTTTTTAAAATAAGGAACATCTAAAAAAATAAATTTATCTCGATAAGAAATATTATTAATATTAGAATTATTAAAATTCTCACTGGATTTCATTACAATTGCTGCATCAGCAAGATTCATTATTTGAGTTTCTGCTTTAATTCTTAATTTTCTACAATAACTCGCAGGCATCCACTTGGCCAATCTTCCTCCACCTATAGAATCCCAACAGATTGGTAAGAATTTTACAGATGGATACCGTTTTTTTATTGTAGCACCCGCTGTTACCGAATCAAAACCATTAAATTCTGATATAACAAAGTCAAAATTATATTTCTTATGTAATTTTAACGCTTCTTTCTCAAACCTCATTGTTTGCATAGGCTCATAATTAGGGAATTTACTATAAAAAAGAATCTGTTTAAACCTCATAAAAAATCTATGTATATAATGATAACATATCTGCTTTAAAGATTTATGATTATTACGTATAAGCATATAGTCATTCCAGAACTTAGATCTTTTAAATCTATGTATATGTACACCATCAATAACATCTTCAAGTGGAAATCCAGAAATATGATAAGACAATGTATGAATCTCTATTTCAGGATCCTTTTTCAACTCATCTATAATATACTCATCGCATAAAGCATTTGCCGAAGCTGCTATAGAAGAAGGAATTTTATACCATTGTATTGTAAATAAAACCTTTTTCATATTTACTCTTTCATAAATTTTCCATAATCAAGATTACCTGAACATATATCCTTGCGATATATAAATGAGCACCATATAGCTCGAGCCAAAACTTTTGGGTTTTGACGTTTAACAATACTATGTATTAAACGCCAAAAATTACACCAAAAACTTGCTATTAGACCAATAGCTCCCATATCGTGTTTGTGACTTAAATATGCACGATTAATGACGTACATATATAAACTCTTTGCATTAGGTATCCTATACTCTTTTGTTGCAAGATGTTTCACCTTCACAGTAGGGTCAATTATGCATTTCAAGCCTTCAGCATGAGCATGTTTATAATAACCAAAGCTAAAATCAAGATCTTCTGCATATGCATAGCTCGTTAAACTCTCATCCCATCTACATTGCCATTTATCCATTAGATTTTTTCTCACAACGAAAAAATAACCTTGAGCCCATTGAGTCTCTACTCTCGCTTTTATATTATCAGGATAACGCCCAAGCATAGAGCGAGTAACATGCCCAATATTCCTTTTGCTATAGGACTTTGTCCCGAAAATATAACCAATATTTGTTGAAGATGATTGCGTAAGTTCATCAATACCTGCAATCATTGCAATATTCGAATCCTGCATAATTGAATAAACATTCTGCAATGTATCAACATTCACATCTATATCGTCATCTGCTAAAACAATAATTTCATTAGTCGCTTTGGACATACCGAGATTTCGAGCCTTAGTTAAACTTGGAAGTAACTGATATTCATAAACTGTTGACACATTTTCACTTTTGTAATTCAGCAAAACCTTTTGATTTTCATTCCTTACTTCTTCTACTTGCGATTGGTCTACTATAACGATTTGATTTGGAGTGTTATAACCTTCAAAAATGTACTTCAAAGTACGATCCAAACTTTCCGGACGATTCATTGTCGGAATAATAATAGATATTGGAATTTGCATAATTTATCGTATTAAATTTCTAATCAGCTTTGGAATGATTAAGGATATCCTTCTTAACTTATTTTTAAAAACAAGACCAAGAATACCACTTTGTTTAAAAGCTTTTTGTATAGACGAAGTTTCAATATAACAATCGTGAAAAATTTGTGCTTCTTTTATCCATCTAGATGGTTTTTGCAACTGAATATTTCCTAATACAGCTTCTTCTACGCTACGCTGTTCCCAAACGAATGACAATTTCGACATATCAAACAAAATACCACCTTTATCAGTATTTATCATCGCCAAAGAAATTTTTCCCATATAATTATTTAGCGCACCTTTTGATATCCCCCAGAAATCACCTATAGTAATATCAGAAACTCTTTCTTTTCGCGCATATGGACATTTGTAACATGACGGTCGAAACATTACTCCTTTCATAAAAGCTGAAAAATATTCATCTTCGTATTGATTACGCTTGTATATAATCTTCCCGTCATGATTAAATACTGTTGTATGAAAATCGATACTACCACGGAAGGAAATACTTTTAATTTCATCTAAATTCACAGACTTTGACATCAAATGTTTCTTTAAATATGCATACGGCGGAGTACCATGGCATATTAAATCAACCGTAAATAATGTTTTATAATCTTTCCTAAGAAAAGAATATAGCCCAGCTACATTACATGGAGTACCAATGAACAAGCATATTTTGCCAGCTAATAAGTCTTCCCTTATTTTAACGTATACCTTTCCTGGATCACAATATACATATTTACTACCCTTTAAAAGTTCCAATTCGTTTTCTGTAGAAACACGAATGTATTTAGGATATCCCCCATGTGAAGTAGCTCCATACACAACACCACCTCTAATGATTATTTCACGAGAAAAAACTGTTGCCGCACCACCAGAAGCACATGTTCTTTTATCATAATCTTTTTTAGAATATAAAGCTATGGCTTTTTGTGGCTCATTAAAAGTTGTAACATTTAATATAGGACAACTCTTTTCACAAAGACCACAATTTCTACACAGTTCATTATCCACTGTTGGAACTTTTACCGACAAAGAATTCTCCGTGATACTAATAGCACCAAAAGGACAAGCATTAAAGCATGCCAAGCATGAAGTGCATTGGTCATTCAAGCAAAGACTTGGCATATCAATAAAGGTTTTCCATTAAATATTTCTTCGATACATTAATCTTCTCATTCAAAACACTAAAATCAAGTGCTTCATAAGGAATACTTACATCCATATCTGGCATAGTTAAATTGTTGACAATGCGACATCTTAAATTAACATCATCTAACAATCCTGTAATTCTACTATCGCTCGATTTTTGATCTATAAAAACCCAAAAATCCCTTTTGTATATTATCGAAAAAGATATAGCGTGAAATGAGTTCGTTACGATGCATTTTGCATTTCTTATCAATGAAACAAACTCCGCTGGACCTGCCTCATAATAATTGTCGAATTTATATTTTAAATCACGTAAATTTTTATATATCACAACAACAGGTATGCCCATTTGACGACTAAGTTTTAGAGCATAATTTCTCATTCCTATGATATCACCTATAAAATATCCCAAAATATACTCTCCTTTTATTATGTCTTCAGGTGCAACTTTTGACCATTCGTCTGAAGTCAATAGAAATACAGGATCCAAAACTTTTTTAACTTCTTTATGAGTAACAGATTCTATTATAGCGGCACTCCCTACACGACAAAGCCTTAAACTCAGTAACATATTTAGCTATAGCATCTTTTGTTTCCTTTTTATCAGCCCCTGCACCTAATGATGGTGCATAAGCTATGCACTTTTTTTTATCATAAACAAAAGAAAGCATGTAATTAGGGTCATAATCATCACATTTAACATTCCAAATTTGATCACTTCCACAAATAAAGTAATCAAAATCATTATTTAACGACTCTAAATGTAATGTATCATTTATTTTATCAGTCATAGGAATATTAGCTGTCAAAAAAGTATCAAACCTCTTTTTATGCCTTTTCAATTTAAACCAATTTAATAAAGAATGAATATTTCTCATAACAGACAATATACCTTTACATGGTTCAAATATTCTATATAGATTTCTCTGCTGCTTAGTACTATAATCAATCGTCTTTACTTCATTACCCAATTTACGCAAGTAACTATTAAGAGCAAAAGTTTGTAAGGCCGAACCATAATTATAGGCTCTAGAATACGTTATTATTGATATTTTTTTCATCACTTTAAATTAATTAATTCAAGTTTCGGATTTACTCCTTACCTTTGAGGTATTTCTTGTTATCTAAGAATGTTTCCAAATTTTCAAGAGACTGTTTCAAAAAATCAACTACACAATCATGGTCTTCACATATTTGCCGTAAAGTTAATATGGAGCCAGCTGATGAAAAAGAACAATTACCATGTGCCAATCTATTTCGGTGCTCTTTTGTCCTTATCATGGCATCTTTAACATTTTTCTCATCTATGTTTATTTTTCCCCTACAACCTATAGCACCAACTATCTTTTGAAAATAATCGTAATCTACGTTTCCAGAAGTGTTAAATCCAAGTTTTTCGATAAGTACGCTTTCTTTATTCATCGCTTTTCGATATAGATCCTTGCTTATTTCCAAAATCCTATTCGCAGAAGTAACATCCTTATATATGCCACCAATATGAAGATGAATCAATCGTGTTTCCAATTTATCTAATGATACATTTTCATCATTTATAGCATCTTTAACTACAGTTATAATGGTATTGATAGTTGATTCAACTAAATTATACAGGAGTAAGTATAAATTAGCCCTGAGAATTTTCTGACACTCTCTATTGGGGAGAAATGAAATAATGTTTCCATTATGCGACTCGCTTTCTATAGTTTTGCGTTTATTTGTTGCTATAGAATCAAAAAAAGTCAAAAGATTCAAATACTCCTGAACATCTTTTTGACGTTCTTGAAATTCAATAATGAAAGTTTTCATTGCTCAAGAAATTTTTTCTTCGCATAATCTATACGCTCTTTCAACTTCAAAGGCGTATGAGTTCTATATCTACTTGATAAGATTGTAAAGAAATGGTTAGGAAGTTTTTTATCCAAAACAGACCATTCAACATTTTTGGGAGATAAGTGCTCGTTATCTTTAAGTGCAAACAACGCTCCTAATGCTATGGCTTCAAAATAAGGTTTTGAAACGCCAATAACACCCTTTGCTTTTGCAAAGCCCTGTTCAGGAAATGTTCGATCTACAAAATTGATAACTCTCAAGAAATCTTGTTCTTTCTTGACCCTATCAATCTCATCATTCTCTTCATTTTTCTGTTCTATATAATTATTAAGAAAATCTGCAACACCGTTTTTTTTCAAACTTATCCCATTGGGAAGTTCAAAATTGGGGTAAGTTTCTGAAAAAGCACAGAATCTCAAAACCATTTCCTCTTCTTCTCGCCTGTTTTGGGCATAACCCGCTACTGGACATAATTTTTGGAATAATTTATTTTTAGCCAAATTCATAACGAAATCAGTAAAAGGTCCTTTGTAAATACCACGCCTTGCTTCCATCGCCATCAAAGACACCCCACTTGTATTGATTCTGTCAAACATCTCGTTCCTTATTTCAGGCGTGGTTTGATCATTCAATACAATCATTCGCATAGAAATATTCTTGAATTTACGCTGACGTGCTGTACTTAACTGAGAAAAAATGGTATTATTTAATTCCGTTAGCTTTTTTAAACCTGTTAGTACTAATTTGTCATCAACGTATGCATCGAGTGTCCTTATTCTCTGAGATCCATCTACGATTTCGAATCGCCCATCATTTTGATTTTCCGCTACAAAAATTAAAGGTACAGGAAGCCCTAACAAAAGGCTTTCTATAAAGCGAGACTGACGCGAATCTGTCCAAATGAACTCTCTTTGATACTCTGGAACATATAACTCATTAGTATCATTTTTTACTCCTTTACTATATTTGTCAACATAATACTCAATTGTAAATTCGCGTATATCGTATTTAACGCATCGCTGCTCATCCTCTATTTGAACTTCTATTTTATTCAACTTATCTTCTGTTAGTCTGTCCATAAAAATGCTATTTTACGTTTCTTATAGTAGCTGTTGGTGGTATCGAACCACATTCTTTGCAGAACTACCTGTACAACAGCTTCCTTGTTTATTTTAGTATTTTCTCCAAACCATCTTATTGACAATTCCAACATAAGATTGCACAATCTTAACAACCTTAGTCGATACATTCTCGTCTACATAATCAGGTACTGGAATACCGTGTTGACCGTCACGACAAAGCTCTACTGCTGTATCTACAGCTTGCAGCAATGACTTTTCATCAATACCAGCAATTATAAAGTCACCTTTATCTATAGCTTCCGGACGTTCTGTAGATGTACGAATGCAGATTGCAGGAAAAGGATGCCCTACACTTGTGAAGAAGCTTGATTCTTCTGGAAGTGTACCACTATCGCTGACTACTGCAAATGCGTTCATCTGAAGGCAGTTGTAATCATGAAAACCAAGAGGCTCGTGCTGAATAACGCGTGGATCAAGCTGGAATCCAGAAGCTGCAAGACGGTTGCGGCTACGTGGGTGACAACTGTAAAGAATAGGCATATCGTACTTTTCTGCCATCTTGTTGATAGCTGAGAAAAGAGACATGAAGTTCTTTTCTGTATCAATGTTTTCTTCACGGTGAGCAGACAATAGGATGTATTTTCCCTTTTCCAAGCCTAAGCGTTGGTGTACGTCGCTTGCTTCAATTTCTGCAAGGTTATTGTGAAGAACTTCAGCCATCGGTGAGCCTGTAACATATGTACGTTCTTTAGGTAAACCGCAGTCGGCAAGGTATCTTCTTGCATGTTCTGAATACGCCATGTTTACGTCGCTAATAATATCAACGATACGGCGGTTGGTTTCTTCGGGAAGACACTCGTCCTTGCAACGGTTTCCTGCTTCCATATGGAAAATAGGAATATGCAGACGCTTCGCTCCGATAACGCTCAAACATGAATTGGTATCACCTAATACCAATACACCGTCTGGCTTTGTTTCTACCATTACCTTATAGCTCTTATCGATAATGTTTCCCATGGTTGAACCCAAGTCATCGCCTACGGCTTCCATATATATATCAGGATCCGCTAACTTCAAATCTTTAAAGAAAACACCATTCAGATTGTAGTCATAGTTCTGACCTGTATGCGCCAACAGTACATCGAAGTACTGGCGGCACTTATTAATAACGGCAGCCAAGCGGATAATCTCAGGGCGTGTGCCTACGATAATCAACAACTTTAATTTGCCGTTATTCTTAAAATGCTTTATTTCCATTTTATTTTTCTACTTTATCAAAATAGGTATCGGGTCTATTCGGATCAAATATCTCATTGCAGTACATCACAGTTACCAAATCCTCTGTATCAGAGAGGTTGATGATGTTGTGTGTATAGCCTGGAAGCATGATGACACTCTGAATCTTATCACCACTTACTTCATAGTTCAACACTTCGTCGGTGCCTTCCTTGCGAAGCTGAATCAATCCGTGACCTGAAACAAC
>ENA-OPNF01000074-OPNF01000074.1-human-gut-metagenome-genome-assembly--contig:-NODE-74-length-31849-cov-2.655847_pt1 | contig 31849 bp, 23 predicted proteins | sample MGYA00241534_ERZ501765 | MGnify/ENA primary metagenome ERZ501765 (study PRJEB25962, sample SAMEA2042567) | human gut metagenome | biome: human gut; feature: human-associated habitat; material: faeces... | reverse complement strand
CGGCGCTATCATTTCTTGATTGCGAGTGCAAAGGTAGATGTTTTTGTAATATCTACCAAATAATTTTGCGAAAAAATATTATTCATTTTAAATGTGTATAGATATGTCGCAGATAATCAATGTATTATTATTGCGAATTTTATACTGCTCAGATAAGGAATAGCGATGATATCGATGAAAGAAAACCGTAAAAGGCTCTTAATAATAGTCAAAAGAATGTCGTGTATTATTGTATAGTCTCTCTTTTTTTTACCTTTGGCAAGATATTTGTATCAATCTTGATTATAACTAACACTAAAATTAGAAGAATATGTATTGGATTTTATTTATCGGCATCGCTATTATCAGCTATATTGTACAACACAACGTGCAGAGCAAGTTCGAAAAGTATTCTAAAATGCCTATTGCTAATGGCATGACGGGAAGAGAAATCGCAGAAAAGATGCTTCACGACAATGGTATATATGATGTAAAGGTTACTAGCGTAGGCGGAATGCTTACCGATCATTATAACCCATCTAATAAAACAGTGAATTTGAGCGAAGGCGTATATAATACTTGTAGCGTATCGGCAGCGGCAGTTGCTGCGCACGAGTGCGGACATGCCGTTCAGCACGCTCGTGCCTATGCTCCGTTACAGTTGCGCTCGGCGTTGGTTCCGGTAGTGCAGTTCTCATCGTCTATCGTTTCGTGGGTATTGCTGGCAGGTATTTTCATGGTTAATACATTCCCTCAGCTGTTGCTTATCGGTATCTGTCTGTTTGCTATGTCTACCTTATTCAGCTTTGTAACTCTTCCGGTAGAGATAGACGCAAGCCGTCGTGCGCTGGTATGGCTTAACAGAGCCGGCATCACCAATGCATTTAACCATCAGCAGGCACAGAGTGCGCTCAAGGCGGCAGCTTATACATACGTAGTTGCAGCGCTTAGCTCGTTGGCTACACTTGTTTATTATATCATGATTTATAGCAACCGTCGTGACTGATAATTTCATTTTCATTATCTTTGCATCCAATAAAGTTAAATAAAACATTGATTATGGCAGCAAAACCGGGTATACCAAAAGGAACAAGAGACTTTTCGCCTGTAGAGATGGCGAAGCGTAATTATATATTCAACACCATTCGCGAAGTTTTTTATTTGTATGGATTTCAGCAGATTGAGACTCCGTCTATGGAGAATTTGTCGACTTTGATGGGCAAGTATGGCGATGAAGGCGACAAGTTGCTTTTCAAGATTCAGAACTCAGGCGATTATTTCTCTGGACTTACCGATGAGGAATTGTTGAGCCGTAACGCCGCTAAGTTGGCTAGCAAGTTCTGCGAGAAAGGATTGCGTTATGATTTGACAGTGCCGTTTGCACGCTACGTGGTGATGCATCGCGATGAGATAACATTCCCTTTCAAGCGTTTTCAGATTCAGCCGGTTTGGCGTGCCGACCGTCCGCAGAAGGGTCGTTACCGCGAGTTTTATCAGTGCGATGCCGACGTGGTAGGCAGCAACTCTTTGCTGAACGAGGTAGAATTGGTTCAGATGATAGATACTGTGTTCCGCAAGTTCGGTATTCGTGTCTCTATCAAAATCAATAACCGTAAGATTCTTTCGGGTATTGCCGAAATCATTGGCGAGGCTGACAAGATTGTAGATATCACCGTAGCTATCGATAAACTCGATAAGATTGGTCTCGACAATGTGAATGCCGAGTTGGCTTCTAAAGGTATTCCGCAAGAGGCTATCGACAAGTTGCAGCCTATTATCTTGCTGAGCGGTACAAACGAGGAGAAGTTGGAAACTTTGAAGACCGTTTTGGCGGCTTCGGAAACTGGTTTGAAGGGTGTAGAAGAAAGCGAATTTATCTTGAAAACCATTGCAGGACTTGGCATTCAGTCGGATGTAGAGCTTGATTTGACTTTGGCGCGTGGATTGAATTACTACACCGGAGCCATTTTCGAAGTGAAGGCTCTCGATGTACAGATAGGAAGTATCAGCGGTGGTGGCCGTTACGATAATCTTACCGGCGTATTCGGTATGGAAGGCGTGTCGGGCGTAGGTATTTCGTTCGGTGCCGACCGTATTTATGATGTATTGAATCAGCTCGACCTTTATCCTAAGGATGCTGTAGACGGAACCCAGTTGTTATTCGTCAACTTTGGCGAGGCTGAGGCTGCATACGTACTTCCTGTTTTGGCTAAGGTTCGTGCGGCAGGCATTCGTGCCGAGATTTATCCGGATAGCGCTAAGATGAAGAAGCAGATGGGATATGCTAACAACAAGGCCATTCCGTTTGTTGCCATCGTAGGCGAAAACGAGATGAACGAAGGTAAACTTACATTGAAGAACATGACTACTGGCGAGCAGTCGTTGGTTACTCCCGACGAACTGATTGACGCTATAAAAGCTTGATTGATATGGAAGAACGCACAGTGAAACAGGTCATCGTGATGCGTAAGGATTTGAACATGCGCAAGGGTAAGATGATTGCTCAGGGTTCTCATGCTTCGGTCGATGCGTTGCTTTCTTTGTTCAGTTGCACGGAGGCGAACGGAAAAACCACGTTTACCCTAACGTATGGCGATGATTCTCCGTTGGCAGAATGGCTTAACGGTTTGTATGCCAAGATTTGTCTGTACGTCAACTCAGAGGAGGAGCTTGTATCTCTATATCAGCGCATACAAGATGAGAATCCGGAAATTCCGGTTTCGATGATAGTCGATGCCGGGCTTACGGAGTTTCACGGACAAGAAACAAAGACTTGCATCGGTATTGGTCCGTGGTGGGCTGACGAAATTGATGTTTTCACCAGCGATTTGAAATTGCTATAATTCATTATAAAGGCTTAATGTCCCGGCAAACAGCATTGTTATGTTGATTTGCCGGGATTTTTTGTTAGTAATATTCTTGTACATGGAAATTTACTCGTAAAATGCGGGAAAAAAGAATGCGAGTCGCGAAAAAAAGATCGCATTCTTTTATTCTACCATTCGCATATTGCAGGCTGTCCATTTGCATTCTTTTATTATTTTATTGCATTCTTCTTTTACCTCATCCAGAAGGTGCTGTAGGACCGATTTCTTCTAAAAACAAGCAACTGAATTTTAGTTGATGAGCATTAACGCTTCAGTTGCCCTAGATAAAAGAATACTACATATAAGTATGCTATATCCTATCGTTTAGCATGTGGTCGTTCTCGTCTTTGCTTGCTATGCGTGGCGAGAACTGTTTCTTTGGGGTAATGCCTAGGTCTTTAAGCATTTCCGCTTGACGGACTACATTTCCGCGTCCGTTAGATAGTTGACCTAATGCCGTGTCGTATGCTGATGAGGCCGATTTAAGCGTGTCGCCTATCTTCAGGAAAGTATCTGTAAATCCTACTAACTTCTCGTATAACACTGTGCCTCTGTTTACTATGTCCATGATGTTTTTTTCTTGGAACTCACGCTTCCATAAGTCGAGCGCTAATCGCAGGGCGGCTATCAAGTTTGTAGGACTCATCAATACTACCTTCTTCTTGTAGGCATAGTTCCATAAATCGGGCTCTTGCTGTAACGCCAATACGTAAGCCGGTTCGTTTGGAACGAACATCATTACGAAATCTAATGACGACACATCGTATTTGGAATAATCCTTGGCACTAAGCTCATCGATATGCGCTTTTACCGAGGCGATATGCGCTTTCAGAAGTCGGTTTCTTTCGTCATCGTCGGTAGCAGCCACGTATCCGGCGTATGCCGTGAGCGATACTTTAGAGTCGATGATTACCTGTCGGTCGTCGGGGTACTTAACTATCACGTCAGGTTGCATTCGCTGTCCGTGCTCATTGCGTATCACTTCGCCGTTTTCGTCTTTCAGAAAACCTTGTCTGAAGTATTCCTCTCCCTCACGCAGACCAGAGTTTTCGAGTATAGTTTCCAGAATCATCTCTCCCCAGTTGCCCTGCATCTTAGAATCGCCTTTCAGCGCACGAGTCAGGTTGTTGGCGTCATCGCTAATCTGTTTGTTGAGCTGAACCAATTCTTTTATACGGTCTTCCAGAGAGAAGCGTTGCTTCGACTCCTTATCGTACACCTCTGCCACTTGGTGCTTGAACTCCTTCAGGTTTTCATCGAACGGCTTGAGCAGAGCACTTAGGCTCTCAGCACTCAACTTGTTGAAAGTCTCGGTTTTCTGCTGAAATATCTTGTTTGCCATGTTCTCAAACTCCAAGCTGAATCGTTTGTGAAGTTCTTCGGTCTCTTTCTGCTGGTTATTCAATTTCTCTTGCAAGGCGTTTCTCTCGGTAGAGACAGAAGCCGTATATTGCAACTGACGGTCAAACTCATTGCGTAGCTTTTCGTATTCCTTCTGTAGAGAGCTTATCTGTTGGGCTGCACGTGCTTGCTCCGCAGCCACCATTTCGCGGCTATGCTTTTGTTCTGATTCTAATTGCGATTTCAATATCCCGCTCTTTCGTGCCGCAGCCATGTATCCGGTCAATATGCCTAACAATGCTCCTACGGCCAAATAAATTATATCCATATATATAAGGTGTTTTTAGTAGATGGTGTAAACCGCAACAATGATACGTAAAAAAAACAGCTTCTACAAGTGCCATAAGAGTAAAAACGTAAAAATGGCAGTCGCACGGTTACATGTCATATATACTTTTGTCATTTTGTCAGACAGAAAGCTTTGGCATATTTTTCGCAAGACTGAAATCGCCCGGTTGTGGTATCGGGCATTGAAATTTAAAATTAATAATATAAAAATATAGCACTATGAACATTAAACCGTTAGCAGACAGAGTTCTGATTCTTCCGGCTCCGGCTGAAGAAAAAACAATTGGTGGTATTATCATCCCCGACACTGCAAAAGAAAAACCGTTGCAGGGTAAGGTAGTGGCTGTAGGCCATGGCACTAAGGACGAAGAAATGGTTCTTAAAGAAGGTGATACCGTATTGTATGGCAAATATTCAGGTACAGAAATAGAACACGAAGGAGAAAAGTATTTGATTATGCGCCAGAGCGATATTCTTGCCGTTTTGGGATAATGTAAATGATGGTTTTATAAAACAAAAAAAGAAAGGAAATTTATTATGGCAAAAGATATACTTTTCAACATTGACGCTCGTGATCAGTTGAAAAAAGGCGTTGACGAATTGGCTAACGCTGTTAAGGTAACCCTCGGCCCGAAAGGACGTAACGTTATTATCGAAAAGAAATTCGGTGCTCCGCACATCACTAAAGACGGTGTTACTGTAGCTAAAGAAGTAGAATTGGCCGACCCGTTCCAGAACACAGGTGCACAGCTTGTTAAATCTGTAGCTTCAAAGACTGGCGATGATGCAGGTGATGGTACTACTACCGCTACCGTATTGGCTCAGGCTATCGTAGGCGTAGGTTTGAAGAACGTTACCGCAGGTGCTAATCCTATGGATTTGAAACGTGGTATCGACAAGGCTGTTGCTAAGGTAGTAGAATCTATCAAGTCTCAGGCTGAAAAGGTAGGCGATAACTACGATAAGATTGAACAGGTTGCTACCGTTTCTGCAAACAACGACCCTGTTATCGGTAAGTTGATTGCCGACGCTATGCGTAAGGTTTCTAAGGATGGTGTTATCACTATAGAAGAAGCTAAGGGTACTGATACTACCATCGGTGTAGTAGAAGGTATGCAGTTCGACCGCGGTTACTTGTCGGCTTACTTCGTAACAGATACAGAAAAGATGGAATGTGTTATGGAGCATCCGTACATCCTTATCTACGATAAGAAGATTTCTAACTTGAAAGATTTCTTGCCTATCTTGGAACCGGCTGTACAGAGCGGACGTCCTTTGTTGGTTATCGCAGAAGATGTAGACAGCGAAGCATTGACTACCTTGGTAGTTAACCGTCTGCGTGGTCAGTTGAAGATCTGCGCTGTTAAGGCTCCGGGCTTCGGCGATCGTCGTAAGGCTATGTTGGAAGATATCGCGGTATTGACAGGCGGTGTTGTTATCAGCGAAGAAAAGGGCTTGAAGTTGGAACAGGCTACCATCGAAATGTTGGGTTCTTGCGATAAGGTTACTATCTCTAAAGAAAACACTACTATCGTAAACGGTGCTGGCAACAAGGAAAACATTCAGGAACGTATCAACCAGATCAAGGCTGAAATGAAGAACTCTACTTCAGACTACGATAAGGAAAAATTGCAGGAACGTTTGGCTAAGTTGGCTGGCGGTGTAGCAGTACTTTACGTAGGTGCAGCTTCAGAAGTTGAGATGAAAGAGAAGAAAGACCGTGTAGACGATGCATTGTGCGCTACTCGTGCCGCTATAGAAGAAGGTATCGTACCGGGCGGTGGTGTAACTTACATCCGTGCTATCGACGCTTTGGAAGGCATGAAGGGCGATAACGCTGACGAAACTACCGGTATTGAAATCATCAAACGTGCTATCGAAGAGCCTTTGCGTCAGATTGTAGTTAACGCTGGTAAAGAAGGTGCCGTAATAGTTCAGAAAGTACGTGAAGGTAAAGGCGACTTCGGTTACAACGCTCGTACCGATGTTTACGAAAACTTGCACGCTGCAGGTGTAGTAGACCCGGCTAAGGTAACTCGTGTAGCTTTGGAAAATGCGGCATCTATCGCAGGTATGTTCCTTACTACAGAATGTGTAATCGTAGAGAAGAAGGAAGACAAACCAGAAATGCCGGCTGCTCCGGGCATGGGCGGCATGGGTGGAATGATGTAATTCCCGAATAAATCGTATCGCGCAAGCGAATGACATATAAAAAAAGTTGGGAGACTTCAGAAATGAGGTCTCCCAACTTTTTTTATGTCTATTTGTGTGGTGTGGGCTGTTATTTTGCTTTTTTCAGTTTGATGTTATCGAGGAACCAGCGGCGTTGTGATTTGTTGGCTGCATCCCATTCTTTGGTGCGGATGGTTATCTTGGTTTTCGCTGTGATAGTCAATCCGCTGAGGCTTACATTTGCGTGAAGCCACGCCATCTTGTCGGTCTTTACAAACGAGTGGGAGAGGGTTGCAACTTCTGTGTCTTTGCCGTCTTCCGAAATCACTACGGAAAGTTTTGTATTATCGAAGTTATGCGATCCGGTTATCATCGGGCACCAGTCGAACGATAAAGTAAGTGCTTCGCCTGCCGGTATGCCACTGATAGACGGAAGTGTGATTCCTGCTTCGAAGCTGGTTTTTCCGAACTTCAGGTAGTTGCTTTGCAGATATACGGCATCGGCCATGTTGTTAGATGCATTACGGTATACCAATGTATATCCGCGAACTTTCTCCAGTTCGTTTATGAATTCTGTACCTATTCCATCTGTTGTGAAGATGTTTGGAGCCTTGGCGTTGGCATCATCGTTCTCTACGGTTTGTCCGGCATTTCCTGCTTGTGCCCACTGTGATACCCATTCAAAATCGTCGAAGAAGTAGACTGTTTCTACAGCTCCTTTATCTTCTATTTCTGTAGCCATAAGTTTAACTACAGGAGCCGCTACTCCGGCAAAGTATCCTTTAGCGGTTACGTTATGTCCGTTAAGTTCTGAAATATTCAGTTTTCCGGTGGCATCAGAAATGCTTGCGGCATAAGAAGCTCCGCTTATATTTATTTTGTTTCCGTCTAACACACCGCTTACGGAGATATATGTTCTGTCGGTAGAATTGTATTTATCTATAGTCTTTGTGATGTCTTCCGCTTTAGGGTAAGTTACAGCGTTTCCTGTAGAAACAGTCTGTACTTCATCTACCGCTACATAAGCGAGCGACTGCATATCTGTAGCTTTGCTTCCTTTCACAGAAACTTTGTCGCCTATCTGTACTGTAGCGTTGCCCTGCATATACATGTTGCTTCCGTGTTCGGTATCGGTTGCCATGAATCCTTCGTCGGTGATGGCAGATACTAACACGTTCTTTATTGATACTACAGTTTCGTCGGCCAGTGAATTAAGTTCACTAAGTTGGTATTCTTGGCAATCGCGATACTTGTCGCCTGCTTGCATTACGATAACATCTGTGCGGCTGGCCAATGTAGCACCTTTGAAAACCAAAGTCGCCTTACGCGGATTATCGGTAGCTCCGTCACGCATATTGTCGGTTACAGATATGGTTACATCCATAGTTCCGTTGCCTTGTGCCGGAGAAACCGTAACCCAGTCGGGGTATTCCGATACCCAGTCGGCATCGGCATATACGGTTATTATTTTCGAATCGGCCTCTTTAGCGTCAAAGCTCAAAGAAGAGGCGCTTGCCAATACTGCTTTCGATAATGAAGTCCCTTCGTCTTTGCTGCAGCCCCATGATAGGGTGAAGAGAAGAGATAACAATATGTAGTTAATATATTTCATAATCCTTTTAAAATGCTTTTAGTAAATATGAATAATTAGAATGACAATCCGTCTACCCATCCCGGATTTTGAGTAAGATTATTGTTGAGCGAACGTTCGTTGATAGGAATAGGATATAGATAATCTCGTACTTCGTCGAACTTGGTTCGGGCTATGTTTTTATGATAGTCTAAGTATCCTTTATCTTTATCGCTGAGTAAGATGTCGGTTCCTATCTTGTACACTAACACTCCAGCGCCGGCAGATGGTTTTGCTTCGCCTTCGTTATAGAGAATGATGTCGGCTTTTCCGTTGCCAGAGAGGTCATACGATCCGCTTCCGGGAAAATACATTCCGCGGATGGACTGATTAAGGCAGTAGCCTGCTTTCCAACGTACCAAGTCGTTATAGCGGAATCCTTCTTGTGTAAGCTCGATGGCGCGTTCACGGCGTATCTCCAGAATAACTCCTTTATTAGCTCCGGTTACATTTGTGAATCCGGTTTCTGCGTCCGACAGGTATCTGTCTGGGTTGGCGTTAGCTTTTGCCATATTCAAGCCGGGCATTCCTACACGCTGACGAATCTTGTTTACTGATTTATCCAAGTCGTCTTGTGTCAGAGTTCCGAGTTCGGCTTTTGCTTCGGCATAGTTCAATAACACTTCTGCGTATCTATATACAGGAAGGTCGCATGTAGAGCGGTCGTTACGGTCTACGTTGCCGCCCGATGCTGTAGGCTCTTGCACAAACTTGATAGGTTGATATCCGGTAACGCTTACCGATAAGTCGGGAGCCAATATCTTAGTAGTACCTATTCTTGTATATCCCGGAGTACGGATGCTTTGTGCCAAGCGTGGGTCTCTGTCTTTAACCTCGTCGGTGAAAGTCATTGTTTGCCATCCTTCTTGGTCGGTAAATGCGGAGCCGTCTTTTTTAAGATACATGTTTACCATTTTTCTGGTAAGTCCAGGGCGACCTTGTGTAGGTACAATGGTATGTGCCGTGGCGTTGTGATAGATATTCAATCCGTAGTCGAACTTGATGGCGAAGATATACTCGTCGGGATTTGCGTTTTCTTCGGCAAAGAGAGTAAGATAATCGTTGTCGGGATGTCCGGTGGTATATAGTTTATATTCTCCTCTGTTCATCAGTGTCTCGGCAGCGTCGGCTGCTTGCTGCAGATAGTAAGTATATTCTCCGTCTACTTTTGTTTCGTGATATTTGCGGTAAGTACCTTCGTACAGGCAGAAACGCGATTTCAGTGCCAACGCCGCACCTTTTGTTACTCGGTACTGACTGCTCTTCTCATCAGCTTTAGCCGGAAGGTTCTCTATGGCATAGTCTATATCTTCTATCATGTGAGTCATTACCAGTTGACGTGAGTCGCGTGCTTTATACAGTGCGTCATCGTCCGAACCCAATTCTACGTCGTACCAAGGCACATCGCCAAAGCGTTTTATCTTTTCAAAATAGAAGAACGCTCTGAAGAAACGTGCTACGGCATTATATTTTATGGCGGCATTAGCGTCGCTGCACTGACTGGTATATGCCAGCAGGGTATTTATTTTTCGTAAGTCGCCCCACGACCATCCGCCTCCCGATGCCGGCACGATACGTTTGGTTCCACCAAGCATTTCATCAGATAAGTTTTGTTGTACATACAAGTCGCTTTGGTTATCGTATGGCGATTTATCCAATAAGTTATTGTAGAAAGTATTGCTGAACATTTGTAAGTCTGTCTCGGTCTTGAAGTAATCTGATTGTGAAATCTGGCTTTTGGGCTGCAAGTCTAGCAGATTGTCACAACTTGACAGTACGGTGAGCATTGATATTGCTCCTATTATAATTCGTTTCATTGTTATTCTCTTTAGTTTTGATTAAAAAGTAATGTCTACACCGAATGTGCAGGTTTTCTGCCACGGATAATAAGCGTTGTTGTCTACACCGCTGCTACGATTGAATGCGGCTTCCGGGTCAACGTATTTGGTATGCTTTTTCAGAGGCGACCAATAACAGAGGTTTTCTCCTGAGAAGTAAACTCGTATCTGGTCTATGCCGATTTTTTTTGTCAGACTAACCGGTACGGTGTATCCTACGGTGAGGTTCTTAAGGCGCATATAGCGTATGTTCTGCAAGTATCGGTCGTTTACATAGCTCATAGGGCCAGAAGTGGCAGAGTATGCCATAGGACGTGTAAAGTACGCATCGGGGTTATCTTCAGCCCAAACGTCTTTCAAGAAATCTTTCTGCAGATAAGTAAGGTATGGGTAAGAGTAAGGTCCCCAGAATCCCATAGCCTGTCCGGTAGGATACCAATAATGGTTTCCGGTGCCCTGGAAGAATACAGAAGCGTCGAATCCTAACCAACGTACACTGGCGTTAATTCCGTATGAAAGGCTTGGCAGTGAATTGCCTAGTATCTTGCGGTCGCCCGGTTTGTCAACGGTATTGCTTCCGATGCCCAATATACCGTCATTGTCTAAGTCTACAAACTTCAAGTCGCCTGCTTGCCATCCGCCAGTGATTCTTTTGTTGATGTAGCTCAAATCGACTTTTTTAGCGTATTCTTGTGCTTCTTCAGTGCTTTGGTATAATCCATCGGTAACGAATCCCCATATCTCGCCTATGCGCATACCTTCATAATACTTTTTGGCGAATGTCTTGTCTTTGTTATCGTACTTGGTGATATGGCTTTGATAGTCGCTGAGGTTGAATCCGAGGCTATATTCCAACGGGCTTCCGGCTACTGATATACGGTCTCTCCATGTAAGCGACAGTTCATATCCTTTGGTTCTAAGGTCGGCGGTGTTCATCTGCGGAACGGTTGCTCCGTATACGGCAGGAAGTTCCACACCGTCGGTCAACATGTTTTTGGTGTTACGTACATATACGTCGGCTGTCAGGTTGAGGCGGTTATTAAGCATGGCCAAATCAAGACCTCCATCCCATTGTTCCGCTGTTTCCCAAGTAAGGTTAGAAGCTACCGGAGCACCTAGGGTAGAGTATTTAGCCATTGCGCTACCTTCGTTGAACGAATAAGCACTGAAGTCGCTGATAGAAATCAGTCGCATATAAGTGTAGTACGAAGAAACGTTCTGGTTGCCCAAGCTACCGAATGATGCACGCAACTTCAAATTGTCTACAACATTACGCAACGGCTTGAAGAAATCTTCTTCAGAGATACGCCATCCTACAGAACCCGATGGGAATAATCCCCAGCGGTTGCCTTTAGCGAAACGAGATGTACCATCGTAGCGTCCGCTCACTTCAAACAGGTATCGCCCTTTGTAATCGTAGTTTAATCGTCCGAAGAATCCCATCAATGCATATTCGTTCTGTCCACCCGCTACTCCGGTAATAGTTTCACCTTCCGAGTTCTGTCCTACCAGGTTAAGGTCGTCAAGGGTAGTAGACGAAAGATTCTGTCCATATGCGCTTACGTTCTTTATTTTTAATGTTTCATAGTTCAGACCAATAACGCCCGTTAGGTGGTGTGCCTGACCGAATGTATTTTCGTAGTTAGCGAATGCATTGGCCGAGTAATAATTTCGTGTATTAACCGATTCGTTCAATTGGTTTGCTCCGGCGCCTGTAGCGTAAACTCCCATTTCGGCATCCGGATATTCACGGAAATAGATATTGTTAGAACGGTTGGTGTTTCTGGTTTGATACAGCCTGTATGTAAAATCGGCTGTAAGGCTCAGGCTTTTTATAGGAGTGATAACCAGTCTGGTAGTATTAGAAAAGTCGTTTGTACGATTTACGTTGCGGTGCGATCCTTCTCCTAATATAATGTGTCGTCCGTTTCCTACCTTATAGTTAAGATACGGGGTACTGTAAAGCCATGATCCGTCAGGGTTCTTCATCGGGAAACAAGCCAACGCATGTCTTGATCCGTAAGCTAATGTGTTTTGCACACTGCCGTCGCCCTGAAATGTGTATTGAGAACCATAGAACGAGGTGTTGTTGGTCAACTTAGCGTATTTGTTGATAGTGAAATCTATTTTAGAGCGCAGGTTATACTTGCGATAGATATCTGGATTCTCTTTCAAGATACCTTTCTGATAATCGTAAGCTCCCGAAACCAAGTATTTTACATCTTTGTTTCCACCGCTGAGCGAAATGTTATGCTGCTGTGTGGGATGGTTGTCTCTATACTGCATGTGCCACCAGTCGTAGTTTCCATAGTATACCCACTGCTTACGTCCGTTTCTTTCTTCTTCTACTACCCATGGGCGGTCTGGATTCTCTGTCTTATCGTTTACACGAGCAAGCAACTGCTGCATGTCGTGATCTGTATAGTTTACGTAAAGTGTACCCGAATCGGCTTTCCAGAACTTATTGATAGTGTAAACCGACCAATATCCGGTTGTTTCATAATCGGTAGAAGTTGTAGGTGCTTCCCATCCAAAACGTCCGCTATATCTAACTGTTGCTTTTCCTTTTTGTTCGTTACCCGATTTGGTAGTAACCAATATCACACCAAAGGCTGCTCGTGCACCGTATACTGCAGCTGCCGAAGCGTCTTTTATGACGGAAATAGACTCAACGTCGTTAGGGTTGATGCGGTTCAAGTCGCCTTCCGCTCCATCTATAAGAACTAGCGGACTGGCTCCGTTGATAGAAGTGGTACCACGCACGTTGATGCTTGGCGAACTGCCCGGCACACCCGACGAAGTGGTGATGTTAAGTCCGGCTACCGAACCTTGCAACATATTAGTTAGTGAGTGCGAAGCTCTGTCTATAAGCGATTTGCTTTCTACGGTAGAGATGGCTCCGGTAAGATTTACTTTTTTCTGAGTACCATAACCTACCACAACTGTTTCGCCCAGCACTACGGCATCTTCGACCATGTATACTTTGATATTATTCTGTGAAGGCGATACCTTTACATTCTGTGCTTGGTAGCCAATGTACGAGAATTCCAATACAACGTTTTGGTTGGATACCTGCAGGCTGAATGAACCATCGTCGGAAGTGATAGTTCCGTTTTGTGCATTGCTGGTCCTTACTGTTACTCCGACGAGCGGTTCTTTCTGTTCGTCGAATACTTTTCCGGATACGGTTCTGCTTTGCGCCGAAAGAGTGAATACACTCCCTACTATGAACGCAATCAGAATAATGAAAGTCTTAATACTTTTCATAAATCTCAGTTTGCTTTATAAGTGTCTATTGAAAATGCTTTAGGACGCTGCATGTTTTCTGTCCATGTATGTCCGAATTCGTCTTTTACAGTGATTGTTAAATCAGTGTCTGCATCTTTGGCTTTTACCTTAAAGAAATGAGGCGCCTTTTCGGTGATGAAGGCTGGAGTCGATTTGAGATTTGCCGAGTTGAAGCGTTTAACCGATAGTGCTGCTATGTGCAACGGGTCGTACGCCCATACTTCTTTCGGAGTCAGGTTGTTTCCTTTCTCGTCGGTTACGGTCAGAGTCCAGCGTGGGTTCCAGTTCCATATATTTATAAGTACTTCGTTGTTAGAGTTTGCCGGATAAGCGTTTACATACTGCATGTATTTCTCTTTTACAGCGTCTGGAACGTTTGTAGGCATTGATGGAACATCGGCCATAGAGAAATGAACATTATTCAAATCGTAAGTGCGGAACTGATAATCTTCGTTACGTCCGGTGGTCTTATATATATATTTAAAGTCCTTTCCGGCTATATCCCAGATGCCATATCCACCCGGTGCTCCGTCGAGGCTGATGTGTACGCCCGGAGTCAAGTAGCCCGACCACCACCAAGAAGCACAGATGGCTGCGGTGTTATGTTCGTAAAACTCATGTCCGCCGGTTACGGCATGTTGAGGCAGTACATTATAGTTTCTGTGGGTATGTCCGCTTACAAAGTGCACTTTATAGTCTTTCAGTATGCTGAACAACTGTGCGGTGTTAAGCTCGTCATGGTCGAGTGTAAATCCTTCTTTCTCTGAAGTAGCGAATACAGGAGCGTGCATCACTACAATCAGCGGAGTTTCTTTGTCAACGTAAGATAGGTCTTTAGCCAACCAATTGAGTTGCTCTGTAGAAATGCGAACCTCGTAGGCGCGCGAAGTGGTACCGTCGTATTTGCTGCAGTCTATATCGTCAATTACTACATAGTGTACCTTACCTATATTGAACGAATAATACAGCGGAGCTATATTGGTTCTGAATTTAGAGCCGGCTTCGAAATCGGAAGTAGCCTTATAGTCGAAGTCGTGGTTTCCTATAGTATGGAATATCTGTATGCCTTTTACCTGACTGTTCATGGTGTTCAGGTATTCAGGGATAGAATATTTATTGTTGTACCAATACAAATCCCAAGTCATATCGCCTAAAGTAATGGCGTACATCTTTTTGTTGGGGAAGCGATTTCTGTAGCTGTTGAAATCATCGGTGAAGTCTTTAAACTGATTATTGTCGTTAGTGCGGTTGGCCAAGTGCATATCGCCCAAGAAGAACACCTTATAATCATCTTGGCCCGACACCTTATTAAGACTGAAGTCGATGCGTTCTGCTGTATCTGCATTGCTCTTGTCTTTAAATGATTTGTAGAACAATGGTAGAATGCCGTCGGATGCTACTTCGTAGTTTGCTGGAATCGAGATGAAAACATATCCGTTTTTCTTCTTCGATTTCAGCTGATAAATACCTTGCTCGTTGGTAGTAGTGGTTTCTTCACCATCGGATACTACTACACCTTTAATACCACCTTCTTCCGACGATACGATACCGTATGCAGTTGTGCCTTTATCGAGAGTGAAGTCGAGTTTATCTATAAGGTTGATATAAATGCGTCCTTCAGATTTCTTGCGGTTGTTGCGCTTTATAGAAACATTATAGTAACCGCTTTCGCAATCTTTTGGAATCTTTACGCTGAAATTATTAGTTTCTATCTTAACTAACGGACAAATATATGATATACCATTATCCGACTCTAAGATGAATGTGTCCGACTCTTTGAGCGATTGTCCTTCTGTGAGGCTGAAAGTGCAAATTCTTTCGCTCTTTGTAACTGTAGCTTGCTTTGGCAGGTCAATGCTTACATTGAATTCGTCTGCCGAGATTTCCGGACTGTTTTCATTGTTGCATGCAAACAATGGAAAGAATATGGCTATTACCAGCCATAATAAAAACTGTGTTGTTGTTCTCATATGAGTTAATAGTTTGTCTTTTAAGACCATAATGGTCCTCTCTAAAATCTGGTGCAAAGAAATACAGAGCACTTTTCATCAATAATGCATGCGTGTTACGTTTCTGTGAAGACTGATTATAGAACAAATTATATGGAAATTCTGAAATTCTTTAACAAAGTCGTCTTACTTCGACCGAAGTAAGCATGCGTATCGACCGATGTGAGCATGAGTAACGGTCGATGTGAGCGCACGTATCGGTCGAAGTAAGACGACTTCATTAAAGCTTTTAGTATACGGAGAAATGGAAAAGAATTAATAATTCCCGCAGCAAGAGGTTTATAATAATAAAAAGAGGGTTCTGTAAAAACGAAACCCTCAATATTAATATATAAGTTATAAGTATTTAATGCTTTATGTTGTACAATAGGGAATATAACATAAGGCATTGAAAATAATAATGAAAATAAGCTATAAAAACAATGATATTAGTATTCCGTCTTATCATCTTTTCCCTTCCACATTCTGAATGCTTGCAGAGCTTCTTGACGCATAAGCGGCTCGGATGGGAGTCGGCGTCTGATGGGTGGAAGAGCTAATTCATCGTAAATGAATGAGTCGTCGAAGCCGATGTCTTTGGCGTCGTCTTTTGTGTTGGCGTAATATATTTTATCAAGGTGTGCCCAGTATATTGCTCCTAAGCACATGGGGCATGGCTCGCAAGATGTGTAGATGTCGTAGCCGCTAAGGTCGAATGTGCCCAGCTTGGCTGCCGCTTGGCGGATGGCGTTTACTTCGGCGTGTGCGGTGGGGTCGTTGTCCGATGTTACTCTGTTAACTCCCGTAGCCAATATGTTTCCTGCTTTGTCGGCAATGACAGCCCCAAACGGACCTCCGTTATTGTTGACGTTGTCTATGGATAGCTCTATGGCTTTCTGCATCAGTTCTTTTTGTGTCATAATATGTATAGATTGAGTGTTATTACTTGGTATCATCATGATGTGAATCGGGCTGATGAATTATTTTCAGGAATGTTTCTATGTCTTTCTGTATGAGTTTATACTGTGGCGATTCCTTATAATTCGTGTTTTTATGTATCACCTGTTCCACTCCCATCTGGCTACGCTGATAGGCGGTAAGCTCGTTCTGCAGTTGCGTTTTGTGCATGGCGAGTTGATAAATCTGCGCTTCGCGTTCACGGCGGAGGGTTGTGCATACAGGAATCAGCATTTTCATCACTACATTATCCATGATGTGATGTCCTTGTATATACATATAGGTGTTGTCGGGTGTTACTCCAAGTTTGGCGAATTCTTTTTTCATGCCTTCTATCTCGTCTAAGGCTTCGGCATGTCTATGCTCCAGTTCTTGTAACTTGCGACGCACTTTACGGTTCATTATGTTCAAGCTGTTTTCTGGATGATTAGTGCTAAATCGTTCCACTTTTACGAAAGAGCAGAAATCTAGCAGAGAGAACTCGCATAATATGTTTTTCCGGTAGAACCATACAGACCATATAAAAAGAGGATAAGCTATTTGCGAATACAGTTTCATGTATGCCGAAAAGTCTATCAAGGCATGGTCGTTAAGCGTAGCCATTACGCATACTTCGTGCAGACCTTCGGCGTAGCAGTGAAAGTTCTCTATGGCATACGCGTATGTCTGCATCACGTACGGACTCTCTATGATGTATCGCGAGGTGTGCGTGCGTCCTTGCAGCAGATAATCGTAATCGCTGTCTACACAAGCTATCATGTTTTCGCCCAACTTAGTTCCCAACTGATTCATCAGTACTGTTTTCTTGCCCTTGGCCAGAGAGCGTTTCGATGGAAGCATCACTTCGAAATATCGGGTGTCGTCTTCATATTCAGCCAATAGGGAACGCCAAAAAGAGATATCGTCATAACTTTCCACGTATGCCACAATTTTTCTTTTTGCATGTTTGGGCTTTAAGTTATTGACCGCCCCTATATAGAGTGAGGTCAGGTTTTCGGTCAGTCGTTTTCCCATGGCGATACATTTTTATATATATGTAGTAATGTCGCTCACTTCGGTCACCGCGTCTACCCATCCGTTCATGATTAGCGCGGGCGAGTGGGTGGTAAGAATTATCTGCACGTTAGGGTTTAGCTGGCGTATCAGTTCGATGAGGCGTTGCTGCCACTCTACGTGCAGCGATATTTCGGGCTCGTCCATAAATAGAGTGTAGTGCTGATTGTCTTGTACCAATACTGTTAGCAATATCACCAGCATCTGTTTTTCGCCCGACGACAGTTGGTATGGAGTAAGCGTATCGCCGTCTTGGAAGAACAGTATTTCGTTGCTCTGGCGGTTTATCTTTTTGTTGGTCTCGCTGAATAGCTCATCTATCAAGTCCTGGAATTTTGTCTTGGCTTGCGATAAGGCAGTGGCTTGCAGATGTCCGTCGGGTGAGCCGCTTGTCAGGGCTTTTATGATGCGGTTGCCTATATTTACTTGATAGTCCAGATAACTGCGCTGCAGTTGATACAGCTGCCAGTCGAGTTCGGTCCTAACATTCTGGTTGCCTATTTTCTCAAGCAACGTAGAGCTGATAAGCGGACGGTCGAAGCTGCGTATCACGTTGAATTTTACAAAGGTGGCGTCTTCGGGATAGAACTCGAAATTCACTCCCGGTTTAATGCCGTTGGTCAGAGTACCGCCCACCAGTTTGTCGAGTGTGCGTACCGAGTCGTTCAGAATAGTACTCTTGCCTATTCCGTTCACTCCGCTTAAGATATTCACGTCCGGACGAAGCGCCCATGAAATGTTCTTGCGTCCCCATAGACCTTTTATCTCAATGTTTTTAATGTAATCTGCCTGCTTTTTCATGATACAATGCTTTTTATGTACATAACAAAAATAAGGATTCTTGTAGAATAAATCAATTTTTCTGTTTCTCATTTTTTAGAATCGTTACCTTTGCACCATAAAATGTAACGAAAAGAATAGTAGCAACGTATAATGAAAGGGAATACTGACACTATAAAATCGCCTGTACTTTATCTTCAGCATCAATATGAATTGCTTAAGATGGAGTACGATTACGAGAAGGAGCAATTCAAGCAGCAAACGGAAGTGATGGGCATAGGGCGCAAGATAAAGCGTGGCATGTGTTGGTATCCTATCAGTTTGGGGCGTAGCTATTACAATGCGCTTAATCAGTTCGTGGTAGAGGTGGAGCGTCGCGAAGATAAGGACATAGAGCATCTATTTGAATACGGCCGTCCGGTGTGTTTCTTCACGGCTTTGCCCGGAGGCAAGTTGAGCTATCTTAATTTCGTGGCTACCGTGAACTATGTAGAAGACGACCGCATGGTGGTGATATTGCCCGGTCCAGAGGCTTTGGTGGCTTTGCAGAGCAGAGACGAGCTTGGCGTGCAATTGTATTTCGACGAGACCAGTTATCGACTGATGTTTGAGGCGATGAATCAGGTAATCAGTGCCAAGAACAATCGTTTGGCAGAGTTGCGCGATATCTTTCATGGTACTCAGCCTTCGTCTACATTCTCCTTTCAGCCCGTCCGTTTTCCGTGGCTCAACGCTACGCAAGACGCTGCGGTAAATAAAGTGCTTCATGCTAAAGACGTGGCGATAGTGCACGGTCCTCCAGGAACAGGAAAGACTACTACTATGGTTGAGGCTATTTATGAAACGCTACATCGCGAAAATCAGGTATTGGTGTGTGCGCAGAGTAATATGGCGGTCGATTGGATTAGTGAAAAACTGGTAGATCGTGGCGTGAGCGTATTACGTATCGGAAATCCTAGTAGGGTAAACGATAAGATGCTTTCTTTTACTTACGAACGACGCTTCGAGTCGCATCCCGATTACACGCAACTGTGGGGAATACGTAAGGCGATAAGAGACCTTTATGCACAGATGCGCAAGCGGTCCGACCGTGAGGCAGTGCGTACCAAGATAAATTCGTTGAAAGACAGAGCTAATGAACTGGAGATACGAATAAATGCCGACTTGTTTTCCGAAGCCAGAGTGATAGCCTGCACCTTGGTGAGCAGCGCCAATCGCTTGCTGATGGGGCAGAAGTTTGGCACCGTATTTATAGATGAGGCTGCTCAGGCATTAGAGCCGGCGTGCTGGATAGCCATACGTAAGGCCGACCGTGTGATATTGGCAGGCGACCATTGCCAGCTTCCGCCTACGGTGAAGTGTCCGCAGTCGGTGCGTGGCGGCTTGGGGCATACGCTTATGCAGAGCATCGTGAAGAATAAGCCTGAAACGGTATCGCTACTTACATTGCAGTATCGCATGAACGATGAAATAATGCGTTTCTCTTCCGATTGGTTCTATGACGGACGACTTCAGGCGGCTCCCGAAGTGAAATATCGTGGAATATTAGATTACGATACTGCCATTGAGTGGATAAACACAGAAGGCATGGACTGCAACGAAGAGTTTGTAGGCGAGAGCTACGGACGCATCAACAAGGCAGAAGCCGAATTGTCGATTGGCAAGCTGAAAGATTACATTCAGAAGATAGGCAAGGAGCGTTTCCTCGACGAGCGCATAGACATCGGACTTATTTCTCCTTATAAGGCACAGGTGCAGTATCTGCGTGGCCTGATACGGCGCGACGCATTTTTCAAACCTTATCGTCAAGCCATAACCGTAAATACGGTCGATGGATTTCAAGGGCAGGAACGAGACGTCATCATTATCAGTCTGGTACGTGCCAACGAAGAAGGAAACATCGGCTTCCTTAACGACCTGCGACGAATGAACGTAGCCATGACTCGTGCCCGTATGAAGCTTGTCATCATGGGAGATGCTTCAACGCTTACCAAGCACGCTTTCTATCGTAAATTGTTTGATTATATAACTGAGTTGAACGGATAAAAAATTTTGCCGTATGAAATAGGGTTGTTTCATGCGGCAATTTTTTGCTTCTAGGTTTTGATATTAGAGCAAAACATTAGTGAACGGATGATTTTGTTGTTTCGATAAACGTAATTTTAGTTTTTGATGCAAATAATGACCTTGTGAAAGGTGCTTGCTATTAAAATGCTCTTTAAATTAAAATAAATATATCAAAAAGATTGATGTTTTAATTTTTATTTGCACTTTTGCTTAGCTGTCGCTGAATTTACTGCTTGATTTTGCAACACTAAGGCATGTGAATTCTGCAATAGAAGAAAAACTTGGACAATTTATTGCTGTTCAGTGGATTATGATGTTATAATTAATGTGTTGCGGAACAAATTTATTTAGAGAGGATTATGAGGTACAACAAAGGAGAGAATGTCGGGTGGCTATGCCTTCTGGCATTGCTATGGTTTTGCTTTTTACCAGTGATGGCGCAGAACCAAAAAGTGGTTACGAGTGGCAACGTAACAGGTAGAGTAATCGACCAAAATGGAGATCCGTTGGTAGGCGTGTCTGTGTATGTAAAAGGCTCGATGGCAGGTACAATAACCGATGTTAAAGGTTATTTTGAAATGCCTTCGCATGGAAAGAAAGAGCTGAAAATGGTTTTTTCTTTCATTGGAATGAAACAGCGCGAGATGACGTGGAAAGGTAAAAGTCTGACCGTGGTGTTAGAGGACGATTTGCAAAGGATAGATGAAGTCGTTGTGACGGGATATCAGGAAATTGACCGTAGAAAATTGGCGAGTTCTATCCTTTCTGTAAAAGGAGACGACTTGAAAGGCGGAGAATACTTGTCGGTGGACAAGATGTTGCAAGGACGTTTGCCTGGTGTGGCAGTAATTAATATGTCGTCTACTCCTGGTGCGGCTCCTAAAATCCGTATCCGTGGCTCTTCGTCAATTACCGGAAACAGAGAGCCGGTATGGGTTGTAGACGGTATCATTCTTGAAGAATCGGTAAATATTTCTACTGAAGAATTGAACAGCCCTGATAAGGTTAACTTGATAGGAAATGCCATCAGTTCACTTAATCCGGAAGATATAGACCGTGTAGATATCCTGAAGGATGCAAGTGCAACGGCCATTTATGGTGTGAAGGCAGCTAATGGAGTCATTGTGGTTACCACTAAGCACGGAAAGAATCAGAAGCCTTCCATTAATTATACTACAACATTAGGCATTACAGCTCCTCCTACATACGATAAGATGTTCCGTATGAATTCGGCAGATAGAGTAGATATGTCTATCGAGATGCAAGAAAGAGGACTTTCGTTTGGTAGTTACAAGCCTTCAGACATAGGTTATGAAGGGGCTTTGCAGCATTTATGGAGTAAGGATATTACGTATGGCCAGTTCTTGGGTCAGGTAAAGGCTTTGAAAGAACTGAATACAGATTGGTACGATTTACTTTTCCGTACGGCATTTACACAGCAACATTCTATTTCTGTTACCGGTGGTAATGACCGCAGTGATTATTATTTGTCTGTAGGTTTTGCTGATAACCAAAGTGTTACCATAGGCGAGGGTTTGAAGCGTTATAACGTTTTGGCCAAGGTTAATACTAAGCTGAACAAAGACATTACGCTTGGATTCAAGGTAACTGGCGCACTTTCGCAGGCCGACCTCCGCACGCTTCGGTAACTCCTTATGAATATGCCTATAATACTTCTAGAGCCATTCCGGTAAGAAATGCCGCTGGCGATTTGTATTATTACGCTAATGAATCAGGATATAACGGTATGTTGATGTATAACATATTGAATGAGATAGATCATACTGGAAATAAGATAGATAATTCGTCAATCGACGCATCAATTAACTTGGATTGGAAGATTGCGTCGGGTATAAGGTTTTCTTCAGTGCTTGGAGTAGGCCGTAGCTCTGTTTCTCAAGAAAGTTGGGCTGATGAGCAATCTTATTATATCACTTCCATGCGTCAGTCGCCTTACGGAGCTACATTGCCTAACCCTACGGAAAACCAACGTTTTGCAGAACAATACTGCTTGTTGCCGTTTGGTGGTGAACTTTCCACATCGAACACGCGTCATACTTCTTATACGTGGAGAAACAACTTATCATTGATACATAGTTTTGGAAAGCACGAAATTTCAGGAAGCATAGGTCAGGAAGTGCGTTCTTCTAAGTATGACGGTGTGCAGTCTACTCAATACGGTTATCTGCCTGAAAGAGGTAAACGTTTTGTGGATATAGACCCTACTATTTGGAAAAGATACGCTACTTTGGTACGTAATCATCCAGATGTGATTACCGATACTAAAAACAATGTGATTTCATTCTACGCTACAGCGGCTTATGTATACGATAGTCGTTATATTTTCAATTTCAATATCCGTACAGACGGTTCTAACAAATTTGGTCAAGACAAGAGTGTTCGTTTCTTGCCTATATGGTCAGTGTCAGGACGTTGGAATGTGATAAATGAAAAATTCATGAAGAACGTGAATTTCTTGAATGACTTGGCTTTCCGTGCTTCATATGGTATACAGGGAAATGTGCATCCCGACCAAACCCCTAATATTATAGCCAGCTTGGGAACTCTGGAAACATTGCCGCAGGAATATGTTTCCACACTTTATAAGTTGCCAAACAACAAGTTGACGTGGGAGAAGACTCGTTCTTATAATGTGGCTGTAGACTGGGCTTTCTGGAACAACCGTGTTTATGGTTCTCTCGATGTATATTATAAGAAAGGTGTCGATCAGATTGTGACGAAAGACGTGGCACCGTCTACCGGAGCTACTAACGTTTCTATAAACGATGGAGACATTGAGAATAAAGGATGGGATTTGGCTGTATCGTTCGTGCCTGTTCAAACTAAGGACTGGACTTTAAGCTTGTCGTTCAATACCGGAAAGAACTATAATAAGATTTTGAACGCAGGAAACTCAGCCGTTACTTGGCAAGATTATATAGATGGTACGCTGGTAAGCAACGGACACGCCGTAAATAGTTTCTATTCTTATAAATTCGATAAACTCGATTCTGAAGGATATCCTGTCTTTAAGGATGTAAACGAGAAAGATGAAGACGGAAACGCTGTGGTTCATTCGCAGCAAGAGATGTTCGACAGAGCGTTTGTATATTCTGGCAAGCGCGAAGCCGACCTGAATGGTGGTTTCTCTGCATTCTTGAAATATAAGAATATTTCGTTGAATGCTTTGTTCTCATTCAGCTTTGGAAGCAATATCCGTTTGAACGACTTGTATCAGTCTTCCGGACAGAATCTTCCTTATCCAGACCAAAACATGTCGAGCGAGTTTGTTGACCGTTGGAGAGTGCCTGGCGATGAAGAAAGAACTAACATTCCTGTGCTTTCAGATAAAAGTCTTGCCATCCGTAACAGCGATGTTACTTACCGCATAGCCGATAATGGATGGGATATGTATAACAAGAGTGATTTGAGAGTAGTGTCGGGTAGTTTCTTGAGATGCCGTTCTATGTCAATCCGTTACGATTTGAAGCCTGAATGGTTGAAACCTCTTTATTTGAAAGGAGCCAGCGTTAGTTTCGATGCCGGAAACGTGTTCGTGTTGAAAGACAAGGCTTTGAAAGGAAGAGACCCTGAACAGATTGGATTGGGAGCACGCAGTATTCCGCCACAGCGTTCGTATGCTGTCCGTATTAGTTTAACACTCTAACGTAAGAATAGAAAAATGAAAAAGAACATATATTATATATACATCCTTATAGGATTGGCGCTTTCTTCGTGTAGCAATTTTCTGGAAGAAAGCTCTCAAGACCTGATGATTCCTAAATCGGTGACTGACTACAAGGAATTGTTTTTTGGTGAAGTGATAAATAACAAAGAAGTGCTGCATCCTTACTTGGAATATATGACAGACGATGTGGCCGACCTTTGTTATTACGGTTCTAGTCCGATGCTTATTTCTAACGACTGGCGAGAACCCATGTGGGCGTATTATACTTGGCAGCAGGATCCTGAAATAGGAATTTCTAATGAATTCACTACCGATAAGGCATGGACTTCTTATTATCATAAGATTCTTATGTGCAACATTATGCTTGATAAGTTGAGCGAGATGAACGGAACTGAAGAAGAAAAGCAAGACCTGGAAGGTGAAGCTCATTTTATGCGTGCGTTTTCTTATTTCATGCTGGCAAATTTATATGGTCGTCCTTACGTTGAAGCCACGGCTACAGAAGATTTGTGTGTGCCTATCAATACTGAAATCAGCTTGTCGGATAAGATGATGAAACGTGCTACTAACGCCGAAGTTTATGCCCAAATGGAAGCCGATATTACAAAAGCCATAGAATGTCTTAAAGGCTCTAATATTCAGAAGAGTATATACCGACCGAATTTGGCAGGAGCATACTTGCTTGCATCGCGCATCGCATTGTTTCAGCAGAAATACGATGATGTTGTTACTTACAGCGATGTTGTGATAAATGATTTCGGTAAACAGCTGACTAAATTGTCGGAGACTCCGGGCAAAAATAAATTCCTTTCATTTGCCAATAAGGAAATCTTGTTTTCTTATGGAACCACTACGATAGAATCGTATATGAAGCCTGATTTCGGATATGCCGGCGATTTGGTAGTTTCTAAAGACTTGCTGGCTCAATATTCCGAAAATGATTTGCGCCTGAGTCAATTTTTCCAGCATACGGTAGGAAAACAAAGACGTCCTGTTGCAAAAACCATAGAGTACTATGTACCGTCTAAGTGGAGCTCTACTTCGCCTACTGTTTACTCTAACGCTTTTCGCTTGTCGGAGGCTTATTTGAATCGTGCTGAGGCTTATGCCGAAAAGGGTGAACAAGATAAGGCTATGGATGACTTGAGAACTCTTTCAGAACACCGCATGAAGAGTGGCGCACAGCCGCTCGAAGTTGATGCTGAAGGTATTGTGGCTACCGTACGTAAGGAACGTCGTCGTGAGTTGGCTTTTGAAGGTTTCCGCTGGTTCGACTTGCGCAGATACGGATGCCCGGTGATAGAGCATGTTTATACATCGAAAAATACCGAAGGTGCAGGCGACAAATTCAAGTTGCAAGACAAAGACTTGTATACACTGCCTATACCTAAGAGCGAGAGAGACAAAAATATGCAGATAGAGATTTTCAGCCGCCCAGAAAACAAGCCGGTTTCGGCCAACAACTAATCCGCTAAAAAAGAAAGATTATGAAAAAGATTATATTATTAATAGCTTTGTTGTCAGGACTAACCGCCTGCTACCATGAAGACGAATTGAACGTGCCCGACCTTTCTGATAAGTATGGTGTGCTGCAAGATTCGTCCGACCCCACACAGCATTTCATTTACGAGTTTTACCAGAAATATGAAAGCGTGATAATCGTGAACCCCACGATTGCCGATTATAAATTCAACTTCAATGCGGAAAACGGTATCCAGATTACAGCTCCCGAGCAAACTCAAGCTGTAATAGACGAAGGCGTTGATTTCTTGAAGAAGGCGTTGATAGACTTGTATCCGTCTGATTTCTTGAAGAAGAACCTGCCTTTCTCTATTATTCTGGCAGAAAAGGTGCAGATGGACTCTTACGGAGAAACTACGGTACTTAGCAGCTATGCCAGCAATAGCTTTATAGCTATAAGCAATATCACTTCTGCCCTTGGTAGTATGTCTAAAAGCGATTTCGTGAAAATGCGTGCAGACCTCAACGCTAATTTCTGGGCTAAGTATATGTCGGAGGTGAGAGGCTCGTTCTCCATTCCCGACGAATTTTATGAGCTGACAGAAACTGCCGCCGAAGACAAGGAGATTTATAGCGGTTATTATTATATGGGATACGAAGCCCCTTCTACCATCGATTTCTATAAATACGGATTAATCAGTTATAATACCGAGTCGTCTTATATAGATGAAGAAGACCCTGACTTTCCGTTCTATTCCATTTATGCTCCTACCCGCGAGATGGACTTATCGCAGTGGATGAACTTTGTGTTTGAAAAATCGCAAAGCGAGTTGGCGCCTATTTTTGAGCAATATCCAATTATGAAGAAAAAGTACGATATCATAAGAAACGCCATGTTGGCCAACGGATTCGACTTGACCAAATTAGACCTATAACAACCTAAAGTATAATAAATGATGAATAACGTTTTTAATCTATTGTGCGTGGGAGCGTTTTCTTTTGGCTTGCTTGCAGCCAATGCTGAGGCTCCCAGACTGAGGAAAAAGAAGAAAGATGCCACAGAGCAGGCGGATACAGTGAAAAAAGAAAAAGTGTCCGATTATAAAAAGCTATTGAAGGATGCAAAGACTACCGAAGGAATGTTCAAAATTCATCAGGTGAAGGATAAATATTATTTTGAAATTCCCAAGAATCTGTTGAAAAGAGACTTTATGATTTCTTCGCGCGTGTCTAGCACCAGCAACAATAAGGATGTGGCTGCCGGCCAGATGCCTAAAAATCCGGTAGTAGTTACTTTCTCTACCGACGAGAAGAAACTGTTCATGCATAAAAGAATGCTGCGTAACTTATGCGACACTACTTCTGTTATGTACAAGGCTTTTCAGCGAAATTATTCCGACCCTATCTGGGAGGCATATAAGATAGAAAGTGTTTCGCCGGATTCTTCGGCTTACGTGGTAGATATGACTTCGCTGTTCATTACAGACGTGCCTGAGTTCAGCCCATTCCGAGGTGGAAACATCATGGATATTCTGTCTAAGAAGAAACCTTTGTCGGGAAGTCTGTCATCGTCAAAGTCGTATATTCTGGGCATGAAGTGTTTTCCGCAAAACATCAACATCAAGTCTCTGATGAGTTATTCGGTAGACGGAAATCCGTTTACTGTGACCATGACGCGTAACATTATTTTGTTGCCGGAACAGACTATGCGTCCACGTTATAGCGATTCGCGCATAGGATACTTTGATGAGGGTAAATACTTCTTTACCGAAAAGAAAGACGGATTGCAGGAGTTTTCGCTAATCAACCGTTGGGACTTGCAGCCTAAAGCGGAAGACTTGCAGAGATACAAGGATGGCCAAATGGTAGAACCACAGAAACCTATAGTGTATTATGTAGATACGGCTATTCCCGAAAAATGGAGAAAGTACATCAAAAAGGGAATTGAAGACTGGCAGGAAGCTTTTGAGGAAATAGGATTTAAGAATGCTATCGTGGCAAAGGATTATCCGAAGGATGATCCAGACTTCGATCCAGATGACATACGTTACAGTTGCTACCGTATGATTGCCACTCCAGAGGAAAATTCCATGGGTCCTTCTTGCGTTGACCCTCGTTCGGGAGAAATCATTCAGGGCGATGTATTGTTCTATTCTAACGTGGTGAAACTGCTGCATAACTGGCGTTTCGTGCAGACTGCAGCTGTAGACCCTAAAGTAAGAAAACCGGTGTTCGATGACGAGACTATGGGAAGTGCCTTGCGCTATGTGGCCGCTCATGAAATTGGTCATACGTTGGGCTTGATGCATAACTTCGGAGCATCGTATTCTTATCCGGTAGACTCTTTGCGTTCGGCTTCGTTTACCCAAAAATACGGAACCACTCCATCTATTATGGATTACACCCGCTTCAACTATGTCGCTCAGCCGGGCGATAAAGGTGTGGCTTTGATGCCACCGCATCTGGGTGTGTATGATAAGTATGCCATTAAGTGGGGATATAAGCCAATTTTCGAGGCTTCAACGCCCGAGGAAGAGAAGAGTGTACTGAACGCTTGGATTAAGGAGAAAGAAAACGATCCTATGTATAAGTATGGTCCGCAGCCGTTTATCAATGAACTCGACCCTTCTTGCAAGTCGGAAGATATTGGAGATAATGTGGTGAAAGCAGGTGAGTACGGAATGAAAAACCTGAAGGTTATCATGAAAAACCTTCCTGAGTGGACTAAGGAAGACGATAACGATTACACTCGTCTTTCTGATGCTTATCGTGAGGTGGTGATGCAGATGCAGCGTTATTTGCTTCATGCCATGGTTTCTGTAGGAGGTATTTATTTGGATGAACCGCGTAGAGACAATACAAAACAGATAATCCGTTTCGTGCCTAAAGAAGAGCAAAAGGCAGCTTTGAAGTTTACATTAGAAACTATGATGGATTTGCCTAACTGGTTGCTCGATAAGAATGTGATAGACCGAATAGGTCCTGTATATTCACCTCTTACACTGCAGTCTATCATTGTGAGCCGATTGTTCTTTACTTCCATCACTTCCAGCTTGGCGTTGTTCGAAGAACTTGACCCTAAGAACGCTTACCGTTATGTAGATTTCATGGACGATTTCTATAATTTCGTATGGAAGAAAACTAAGGCAGGAGCTAATTTGAACATGTACGATTGCAATTTGCAGATAGCTTATGTAGATAAACTTCTGGATGCTACAGGACTGGGTGCTAATAAGGCAGGCTCTCCATTTGGACTCAAGAACTTGAACGAAGTTGAGAAGCAGTTGATGACAGACAACATAGACTGGCAGAAGGCTGGCTTTGAGTTTAATACGATGGGTACTACAGAGATGGTGAAAAACGCTGCGGTTTATCAAAAGTTGCAAGAAGCTTATAGCTTGCTGAAGAGCCGCATGGCAACAGGCAACGCTTATACGCGTGCTCATTATCAAAACCTTGTATTCAAGATTAAACGAGCGTTAGAGAAATAAGTATATGGCTGCAAACAGCGAAAAATAGAATGCGAACATCGCATTCTATTTTTTTACTGCCCCCAATTATGAGGCCGATTTTGAAATAATATATACAGACGTAACATAGGCGAATGTGGAGTGGAGTATCACAGACGCTTTACCAAATGAGAACGGTTTGCACCGATGCTTTCCTCCAGAAGAGCATATTGTGCCAGTAGAACACCCGATTCTGATATTACTTCTTATACTTATAACGTAAGTACTTATGATTAGCCCAATATCACTGGCAATGGCATTTATATGCGTCATGTGAATCATACCTTATAATCTTGGTAAAATTTACTTTTTTTTGTATCATCCTGTACATTAAAATATTTCCAATAGTTGGTTTTCGAAAGATTTATCTACATTTGCGGTATACTTTTGATAGCATCTCTGCATATTTCCGTATATTGGTTAAATGGCTATAGTGTTATGACATTACAACTTAGTATACTGTATATTTTTGATAGTAAGTTATTTAATCAATTTGTTATAATTGGAATATTATGAGTATTTCTTAACGTAAGTTAGTGATTTTGTTATAAAAGTTAGTTTTAAATTACTTTTCTTAGTTATGAGGAGGGTTTGGTGTAATGTATATGTTTACAGACGACAAGTTATTATTGCAGGCTATCAAAAATGGGAACAATCATGCTTTTGAGTTTCTATTCAAAGAATATTATCCACGATTGAGGGGATATGCTTTACGATTTTTGCATGACGATGAAACCGTACGTGATATTATACAAGAGTGTTTCATGAAATTTTGGGAAAAACGGAATTTGATCGAAGCTGTTTCTTTATCCTCTCTGCTATTTGCTATGGTGCGCAATGCGTGTATGAATTACCTGAAACATTTACAACTAGTTGAACAGCAGCCTTTGGATTATCTTAAGGTGATGCCTGGCAAAGAAGAATTATATTGTTGGGACTTTCAACTAGCCCCAGAACATGCTTTGTTATATGAAGAACTTCAACATGAAGTTTCCTTAGTTATTAACAAGTTACCAGAGCGCTGTCGTGAAGTGTTTATAATGAGCCGTTTCAAGAAGATGAAAAATCGTGAAATAGCTGTAGCTTTACAGATATCAACAACAGCGGTAGAAAAACATATTTCGAAAGCTTTGAAACAGTTTGCCGATCATTTTAAAAACCGATATCCGCTAGACATATATATTGCGATCCTTGCTTGGATTTTAGAATAATAATGTTTGTCTAATATTAAAGTTGTTCCCAAATAGTTGGAACGATTAAGTATCTACTCTTTTTTTATCTACTCCATGTTTCCTGAGTTGTTCTAGTTTTTTCACCTTGGCATAAGAGTGTTGCTAAGGTGTAGCAGTATTCTTATGCCAACGCTCTATGTTCTTATAAAAAAACTCTATTTGATAACGTTGATAATTGCTTTTACAAACAAATCATCCATAATACGTTGTTTATGAAATGATGATTTATTGGTAGACCGCAATGATTCGATATTGATTGGGTGGTTGAATATTTTACAGATCTTATGAAAACACACTTTTATGGAAGAAAAATTGCGATTATTGGGTTGGGTAAATATAGAAATAGTTGTTATATCTTATAGAAAACGATTTTATGGACAAGTCAAACACTTATTATCAAGAATTGGCGATTCGTTATTTTAACGGTCGTATTTCTTTAGCTGAGGAAGAGATTCTTTTTCAGTTTATCAAAACTGCATCTGAAAATGAGAAACTATTTAATCTGTGGAAACAAGAGTGGGCTGCATCTACGAGGTTAATACCTGAAGTTGAAAATGAATGGAGAAAACTACAAAGTAGAATGTCTGTTCGTTATGCCTCGTATGATATACAAATATCTAAATTCTCGCCTAGGCATTTATTAAGGTATGTTGCGGCAGTTGTTATTGTTCTGTTATTAATTGGTAGCGGAATATATAGCGCACAACATTATGTCTATAAAAGTATGTCTAAAAATAATTTTGTTTTGAAGACAGGAATGGGAGAGAAAAGTCGCTTGATGCTAGCTGATGGGACAATGGTTTATCTTAATGCTGGTTCATCTTTAAAATATTCCGGGAGTTTTAACGCAAGAAACAGGGAGGTATTATTATCGGGAGAAGCTTATTTTGAAGTTACACGCCAGCCTGGTAATACTCCTTTTACCGTAAAAACCGATCAGTACAATGTAGTCGTAAAAGGAACTAAATTTAATGTTTCTTCTTATGATGAAGATGAATTATCTACAACGGCTCTTTTAGAAGGCTCTATTGATATATTGTATAAAGGCAAACACATTTCTGTTGCTCCAGGAGAATTAGTGAGGCTGAATAAGCATAGTGGAGAATTATTCATGGAAAAAGGACAGGCATCACAATACGCATCATGGACTGAAGGACGTGTAGAATATGATAAAATCTCATTGGGTGAGTTAGTTGTCCGATTGTCGAGGGTATATGATGTTTCTATCACCTTGGATAATAGTTTGGATAAAGATATATCTTTCCGTGTCTCTTTGAGGAATGAAGAGACGATAGGTGATATATTGAAAGCTCTTTCTAAAATTATACCGATACGGTATGAACGCTCTGGAAAGGATATTCACATTCTAAAAAAATGACGCAATTATTATATTGTTTAACCAAATCTAAATTAAATTCGTATGAATTACAAGAAACATGTTGGAAGGTCTTTGATCGTGGCATTATTACTGTCCGGTTCAATGACTATGAATGCACAAAAAGTAACTTATCAATTTAAAGAAGCTTCCTTAAAAACAGCTTTAAAAGAAGTGGAGAAACAACTGCAATTTTCTATTATTTATAAGAAAGGTGTAGTTAATACCCCAGTTCGGGATAAGAATAGTTCATAAAAAAGTTGGTAGTTTCACAAA
>ENA-OPNF01000071-OPNF01000071.1-human-gut-metagenome-genome-assembly--contig:-NODE-71-length-32132-cov-2.205599_pt1 | contig 32132 bp, 17 predicted proteins | sample MGYA00241534_ERZ501765 | MGnify/ENA primary metagenome ERZ501765 (study PRJEB25962, sample SAMEA2042567) | human gut metagenome | biome: human gut; feature: human-associated habitat; material: faeces... | reverse complement strand
AATTTGAACAATATTATCAGATTTAAAGAATTTATTAAATCTATTATCTTTTTTACTTAAAAATACATTTTTAATAATACCACTATAACTTCTAACAAATCGTTCAGTCATATTATAAATATCAGTGCCTTTAGAATCAAAATCATTAACATTAAATAAAGTAGCAAAATTATCTATTATAGTAGGAACAATATTAGTACCATTATATTGAATAGGCTTTAATAAAAATTCATTAACAACAAGTTTTGTAATAGAATTTCTTTTAAATCTAAATCCATCTACTATAAAAGCATATTTAACTATATCAAGCATTGCTAATTTAATATATGGATGTTTATTAAAAGAATCTAATTTAGATTGAATAAGAATATCTTCAATATTTTCTATATTATCGTGAAAATATAAACTTTGTCCTGTATATCCTTTTTCTCTAACATTACGTTGATTATAAGTATTTACATCAATATATTTAAATATTCCAGGATCTTCTGAAAAATGTTCTTTAATATATAAAACTTTTTGAACAGGAGTAAGTTTAGCAAAATTATTTATTTCTTCTTGAGTAGGATTATTTATATCTACTGTATCAAATTTAGTAGTTTCATAATAAGTAAAACCATTTATTCTTGCTTCTTCACTTTTCCAATAATCAATATTTTCATTAGCTAACTCTTCTCCATATTTAGTATCAGTTATAAACTTACCCATCTCATTAAGTGTAATTGGAGTAGTAAGAATTGGAGTAAGTTTATAAAGATAAGAAATCATATATTGAATTAAATCAATATATTGTTCATCATTTAATTTAACATTTAATTTTTGTTCAATATTATCAATTATTTGTGCAACGTCTTCACGTTCCATAGTAAATAATTGACTATTTATTTTAATAGATGGAATAGTCGCATATTGCATAAATGCAGCTAAATATGGATAAACACTATTTTCAATATTTATATTTTCATCAATAATATTAGGATATAAAGCATCAATAAAAGTTTTATCTTTTACATATAAAGTAGAACCTACTAAATCTCTATTGGAAGTATATTTTTTAGCATCTTGTAGTATACGACGAGTACTTCTAATAGTTTGTTTTGCTCCAAATTTATCTGGTTTAGTAACTTGAAGAATTTTTTCAATATTATTAGAAGTAATTTTTAATTTATTAAATTGAATAATAATATATAAATCAAATAGAAAATCATCTTTTACAGAAAATCTATTTAATAAATCTTCTTGGCTTAAATTTACGTTTACATTATTTGTTAAATGTAAATAATCAATATTTAAATCAATACCAAATCTATTTTTAAATTCTTTTCCATATAATTTAGTTAATTCACCAAGTATATCATTAGTAGAAGTAAAATCAGTAATCTCTTTACCATCTACTTTTATATTATATTTTTTAGCAAGTTCTGTAATAGCAACTTTTATAGGACTTTTATTTCCTATATTAGTAAATATAGAATTAGTTTTAAAATAAGCATTAACAATTTCTGTTACAGCAGGTTGCTGTAAAAATGCAATAGCGGTAATATAATCAGAACCTATATCTAACAAAGTTTTAAATACACCAAATGTATATTCATTTTCATTATATACAGTACCAGATTTAATAGCATCAAGAATATGTGCAGTAGTTTGAGAACCGTATGTTGTAAGTAATTGACCTACAATATTTTTATTATTAACAGTATTTCCTATACTATCGTGTTCAACAATTATATATTTATTATCTTCACTTAATTTAGCATTAGGCCAAGCTTTTTTAATTTCATCAAAATTATAAATTTCATTATTAGGATATTTTATAGTAATAATATGATTTTTAGATAATTTAGTTTTAGCATAATTACATATACTTACAAATGTATCTCTATTTACAGATGCGGCTTTAAGGCAAGCACCAGACATAGCGTTCTCCATAGAATCTAATTGGTCAAATAAATTATATGTAGAACGACTAACAACAGCATCTGAACTTTCTATAAGTTCTTCATAATGTTCATGAAGTTTATCAATATTATTTTTAGCATCTTCTAAAGCTCTAAAATTACTTTGAGAATAATTTTCTTCTTTAGCGCTTTGAGATTTAAAAATATTAATAATACAATCTAAAATTAAATTATTTCTTGCTTCACGAGTATTTTGATCTTCAATACTTAACTTTTTAAATTGTTTTAAACTAATATTAGGATTTTTTATAGCCTTATAAATTTTATATCTATATTTAATATCTTCATCGGTATTACCATCATTATATTCTATTTTATGAATTAAAGCATCCTCTGGATCAAAATACATTTCATAACAAATGCCATAAACACTATCTACATCAAAATCAGAACCTGTTTGTGGAACCCATTCGTCTGGAACAACAATAGTAGAACCTTGAGAATCATCAAGAAACCCAACTACTTTAAGTATAGCAATAGATTGTTTGCCCTCAGTAGGTATACGATAGCCTAAATGTAAATCAAGTCCTTCTTTACTTATATGATCTAATTGTTCTTTAGTAAGATTTTTAGGAAGTAATTTACTCCAACGAGGAAGCATAACTTCTATATAAGCTTCTTGTTTAACAGAAAGTATTTTATTATTTATAAATTCATAATGATCGTTAACTTTTTTAGCATAACCGTCTTTTACTAAAGATTTCCAAACTCTATTAGCATCTTCTGTTCTACTTGAATTACTTGCGCTTACTAAAGTTTTACCTTGTTTTCCTAATTCAACAGCTATTTGATAATAAAACGCTTTACCATAACCTTTGCCTCTAAATTCTTCGTCAATAGTAACTGCCTGTCCAATAGAAGCAAGAGAAACTTTATTTTCATCTAAATCTTTTTTTCTCCAAGATTTAGCAGATTTAGTATTAAAATCATAATAAGCATCTATATAAAATTCTCCAATAGCATTACCGTTTTCATCACGACCTATAAATACAGCACCCATTCCATTTGCATCAGCTGTATCTGGAGTATAAGTTAATTCTATTTTAACATTTTTATAAGGATTTTCTACTTCATTATATACAGTAGGATGATATTCTAATTTTTTACTAAATCCAACATTAGTAATTTGCGCAGCATGCCATCCAGGTAATTTTTGTTTTGTAATAGAATTATTAAATATAGATTGAGCGATACTTTGTAATTTAATAGAGGCATAATTCATAAAATTAGGCATACGTGGAATATGCGTAACAGGATCAGGTGTTACATAATCTAAAAAATTACTATCTAAATTTAATCGTTTAGCTTCTTCTTGTGCTCTTTTATAAAAAGAATTAAAATCAATTAAATCTCCAGAATTATTCTTATTTACAATATTTCTATTTTTATCAACTTTCAAGTCTAAATTATTAAGTAATTCATTAAAACTATCTTCAATATTTTTACAATATGCCTTGAATAAAGTATTAACATATTTAGCAGTTTCTTCAGTAGTATTATCTATAATCTTTTTAAATAATTGAACTGCAACTTTATTACTTGCATCTACCATATGTTGAGGAACATCTTGTTGTTTATATAAATATCTATAATAATATGTTCCTATTACATTGCCTTCATTAAGTTTATCTTTAAAAACTGTTAAATTATCCTCTGTTACATTACCCTCATTATCCCAAAATGTTAATACATCTTTTTTAGCAGCTTTATCAGTTTCTTTAGTATTTACTTGATCAATACCATATTCAGTCATTAATTCATATAATTGATACAAACTACTATCTTTAGGTAAAAGTTTAGGAATTAATACAAATTCGGCATTTTTAATTTGTCGAGGATAATAAGTTTCAGTAGTAGCATCATAAGCATGATCAAAATAAAAGTTTTTCTGTACTTGAATTTTAGCATTAATTCTATCCAAATCAATATCTTTTACATCTATATTTGGATCTAATAATTGAGTAATTAAATCGGCATATTCATAATAAGTGCCGTCAGCAACTCTACGTCTAATAAATTCTTCAAATGTTATATAAGATTGAGCATCATTAGTAATAATACCTTCTTTATATCCTCGTGCTATAAATTCAGCTCTATCTTCAATATTCTTTCTTTCTTTATCAGTTAATTCTTTATTTCCATATTCTTTTTCAAATATGTTAATAAGTTCTTTTTTAATAGCTACATATCTATTAGAGCCTCTAACAGTATTATTAATCGTAATAGCTTTAAATCCATTTCTAATAGGAATAGTAATATTATCAGTGCTTATTCCTTTACGGGGGATGGACAATTGATCTATTGTTTTTAATCCACCATTATAATCATCTAAAAGATCATATCCAGTATATGCTTTTCCTTGAGCTTGAACTTCTTTAGCTCGTTTAAGAAAATCTTGATAACTTTTATAAAATTTACTATCACCTTCAAATATGTTATCAAAAGCTATTGTGTTAATAGTATAATTTATAGCAAATTCTTTTATTTGATCTATATTATATCTATCTCCAATAGCTTCTGTATATTGACTAATTCTTTTTTCTATTTCTTTACTATAATTAATAAGCCATTCTTCAACAATATTTTCAATAGTTTGTTTAGAACCATCATCCAGATTTAAAGTATAACCATTAGCGCCATCAGGAGAATAAATAGTATTCATGAATTTTCCCCCGTAAAGGAAAGGCACTCCAGCTTCTTCATTACTTAATATTTCAGCTGGATTAAATCCATTTACAGGGAATAATCTATTAAATTGAAAAACATTACCGGTTAATTTTCCATTTTTAATAATACTTCCTCTATAATGATAATATTCAAACAAACCATCTGTATTATCTTTAGGAGTAAATATACCATTATTATCAATAGTGCCAACTTTAGTAAGTTGTTTAAAACCTTGTTCTAATTCTCCAAGAACATAATTATAAAATATTCTAAAAATAGGATGTTTTTTATTAACAGATTTTTCATTAAATAAACCAGAAATACTATGTTTAGGAGCTTTTATAATAAAATTCTTTGGAGCGTCAGATGGAGTTCTCATAAAATACCATCCTTTATTAATATCAGCAATTTTATCATCAGTAGTATAAGAAATAAGTTGGCTTATAAGATAGTCTGTTTTAGACATTGTAGAATATAATGCAGACTTATCAGTTACATAATCTTTAATGCCATTAAATAATGTATAATCTAATAATTGTCTTGCATAAGTATTAACAAACGTTTCTCCTTGTTCATTAATATCAAATAATCCCCTACTAATTTTTCTACCTCGTTCATCATATTGATCAAAAAGTATAGGATTATATTTATATTGATCACTTAATGAAACAAATTCTCTTAATTTATTAAGACCCGCATTAAGATCTTCTTCAGTAGAAAAATTGATTTGTTTAAATAAATTAGTAATCCAACTATTTCCAATAAAATCTGCGCCTAAATTTCCATCAGCGTTTCTACTATTCAAATCAACTTTTACAACACTATATTTAACTAATGAATTACTTATACTATATAATGAATTAATAAACGCATCGCCAAATATAGTGTCATCTATCTTAAAAACCGGTCGTTCTTCATCAAAACCTATTCCAGCTTCAATAGCATATTTTTTTCTATTATAATAATCAGCTAAATTTTTATTATTTCTTAAAATTTCTTGTTCATATTTATCTTTAGATTTTTTAGCTTCATTTAAGAAACCATCAAATATACTAATAAATTTTGTATAATTATCTATTTTATTTCCATCATTAATATATTTATCTATAGCAGAAACTTCTGCATTAGGAAAATATTTAAGATAAATATTTAAAAACTTATGATGAAGATTTAATAAAATATCATTTTGAGCATTACTTCCAGTTTCTTCTTTTTTAGCTAAATTAACATAATCATATAATTCTTGAATATTTTCTAAATCTTGAGCAGGATAATTAGTGCGAATAGTACCTTTTATAGCATTATAATATTGATAAAATATAGCAGTAATAGGATCAGCAGCTGCATTACTATTACTAAATTCAATACCAGATTCAGAAATACTAATAATAGTTTTATTAACTTTAGGATTAGCTAATTGCCCAAATACATAATTTCTAAATACTATATCGTTCTCCATATCTTCAGCAAGTTTAATTAAACCCGCATAATGAGAAATATTGTTAGCAACATTTTTAATTTCTTCAATTAAAGATTTAGGAGAAGTAAAAGTGCAAAAACTATATATTGCAGATATAGCTTTATTATATCCAATAGGAGTTTCTACTCCTAATTCATTATTAAGATCTAAAGTTTTAGACTCAGCACTTTCTAAATTAGGAATAGTTTCAAAATATAATTTAAGTCTTTGAGAAACAGTATTTAAATAACTACCTCTTGAAGTTAAATCTTCAATATGAGATTTCATCATTTCATCAATACCATCATTTTCTTCATCAACAAAATTAATATCTTCTTCATTATTAGCTTTTTCTGCATTAATAATATCAGATACATCCTTAAATGTTTTAGTTAAAAATGTAATACTACTATTATTAATTACTTCTTCATAAAAAGCTTCTTTATTTTCAAGTAATTTATTTACAAGATTTCCATAATTTTTAGTTTTAATATCTCCATATTTAGCTGCAATATTGCCATAAATAGTATATAATTCTTTAATAGTATTTTCAAAATTTTCTTTATCTTTAATAGCCTTATATTGATTAGCTTTTCTACGAAGATCATTAATTTTTTCAATATATTTTTTACCTGTAGAATTATTCTTAAATTCATCAGAATTAATCAAAGGATTAATATATTCTGTAACAAATTTAGAACGAATAGTAGTACCACATCTACGCAAAATATCTGCCCTATCTTTACGATTAACATCTTTATTTTTTGCTAAATCGTAATATAAAGCAGATATTATACCAGCAGTATGCCGATAAGCTATATATTTAGCATGAACAGAACTAAAACCGTTTAATTCTGTACCTATACGACTACGACGAAAATTAACAACACTTGGATGTTGTTTTTTATAATATTCATTAAGTAATCGTACACAAGTATTATGAGGAGTATTTTCAATACTACCTCTCCATTTAGAATCTTTTGATGCAAATTCAATAAAATTAGCATCTTCTTTTAAATAAGCAGCTATAATAGCAGCTTTCTTGTCATTACCATTTGCTACACCTTCTACGATAGCAAGTTCTTTAGGATTTAAATTAAGTCCTTTAATTGTACACGGCATAATTTTAAGTTTATTAGTTTCACCAGAATAAACATTAAGATTTTAACCTTATATGTTCAGAAAATTATTATAGGAAACGAGCCGTTTTTAGCCCGTTTCCTATAATTAAAATTTATTTATATACAGATCATCAGCAAACTATTTTCATCCAGCCATTTTTAACAAAACGAGCCATTAACGGCTTATCTTGCTCATTATAATTATTCAAATATTCATTTACCGATGCCGTTATATTTTCATTACTTTCAATAAGTTTATCAGTAACAGCAAAAACATCATCTTCAAATTCAGTAAAAGTATCAGTTTCAATATCTTCTAATTGATTTTTAGTTATAATATCAGCAGATTCTTCTTTAGTTTCAATAGTAGTGTCTTTTTGTTGTTCAACAGTTTGAATTTCAGCAATAGTGTCATTAAATAAATTTCCAAATAAATTATATTCACGTGCCAATATAGTATTATTTTCTATATTATCAAATTTTATACCAAATATTTTTATTAAAGCATCTATAATACGCTGCCAAAGAGTTTTTGGAGTTTGTTTATCAATAATAGCTTTATCAGAAGTACTTTTAATTTCATTTAAAGCATCAATAAGAGAACGCTGAGTAAGACTTTCAACAAGAAATTCTTCTGCAAATAAAGAATCTCTTTCTTCTTTACTTCTACTATTCCAATATTCTTGAGCAGATTTATCAAGATAATTAAAATAAGTATCAGGATTTAAAATTGTATCAAAAGCTGAAATTAAATGACCATATTTATCAGAATTAGATTTAATAGCTAATTTGGCTTCATTATAAATATCTAATATTTCATTAACATATTCTTGTTTACGATTTCCAACTTGTTCATTAAGAATTTGATGAAGTCTTTCGTGAATAAGAATACGCATAGCTTCATATTTATCTTTATTTACAGCAGTAACAAAATGTTTAAATAAAAGAATACTATTTTTATTAGTTTGTGCTTTAGCTTTAGTATTTCTTTTACTATATCTAACTTCTTTTGGGAGCAAATCTAAATCTTCTGCAATATTAATAATACTTTCATCAATTCCTACTTTTTCTGCAATAGATCTTCCAGAATAAACAGTTTTAGAACTATCGCCATCAAAAATATCATTAGGAGTAAATAATCTATCTTGCTGTTCTTCCTTTACGGGCGTGCTCTTTTGAGCTTCAATAAAAAATCCTTTTTTATTTACTTCAAAATAATGACCAAATTTATCAACATCTTGATTAGTATTAAATGCGTTATTTTTAAGTATAAATTCAGTAAAATTATTATAAACAAATTCTTTTCCATTAAGAGTAAGAACTAACTTACCATTTCTTTTAGAAAGATATTTATTAATTTTACCATTAATAACATCTTGATTTCTTATAGCAACAAAACTTTTAAAATATTGAGTGTTACTTAATATTTCCTCAACAATATTATCAATAATTCTTTCATTTCCCTCCACTTTAGATATAATCTGACCAGCAGAAGAACTATTTCCGTTCTTATAATATCTAATAGCAGTACTCTCTTCATTATTGTCTTTTTTATATCTATAAGCAACTAATGTATAATTATCCTTTCTTCCTTTAAAAGCTAAAGCCGTAATATCTCCAATAGAAGCTACGCTATAGCCTTTAAATAAATTATTAAATCCTCTATTATTTCCTCCAAATAAAGAAGCTAATTTATCTGTAAATTCATCAAAATTACCTCCAGATAATCTTTCTTTAATAATATTTTTAAGTTCTTCTTTAAGATCATTATATATTTGATTAGACTTATCTACTTTATTTTCTTCAGTAAATAAAGCATAAGCTGGACTTCCATCATTATCTTGAATTAATAATCCCATAGTTTTTATAGTCATACCTCTTGATGGATAAGTAGTTTTAGATCCTTCAATATTAACAGTACCACTATTCATAACAGCTATTACAGGATTATTCTCATAAGTAAATTTTAAAGCAGGAGAATTAATAGGCAAAGATTGCTGAGAAGTAATAGGAACTCCTGTAACAGTATCTTCTACAGTTATTTTATAATTTAATCCATTATCTGCAATATCTTTAGTTTGTTGTAAATTAGCATACATAGAAGATAACCATCTTCTATAACTTCTAATCTTTAATTCAGGACTAATATTTATTCTATCATAATTAAGAACAGATAATATTTCATTAGCAATAATTTTAGCAGCATCAACAACTTTATAAGTATCAACTCCTATATATCCATCATCTATTAATTTTTTAATTATAGGATGATTTACAATAATTTTAGCTCCATCTATATTACTTACAGGAGTACCTTTACTATTAACAAATTCAAAAGGCTTTTTAGATTGTTCAGAAATAGAGTTATAAATATCATCTGTTTCTTGTTCAGAAAGACTTTCATTAATTATAGCGCCAACTTCAATATTAGATTCGTAAATACTTAATATATTAAGTAAATCTTGAACATCTTCAGATTGTTCTATTAATTTAATAAATAATTCATCAAAATAAGGACTACTATAAGTAGAGCCGTTTTTAGTAATATTATATCTAAAACCTTTTTCTTTAGGCATATATACTGTATTACCATCAGAACTTGTAGTAGGAATAATAGAATATCCAATTTCAACGCCATCCTTTTTAAAGAACAATAATTTACCGTTACGTTCAATATCTAATTTATCTCCAGGTTTAAGATTATAATATATTTCTCTTGCTTTACTATCAGTTCTAACTTTATTAGCAACAGCAGTTCTTAATCTATTATTAACTACTTCATATTCTCGTTTAGCATATTGAACTTGCTGAAGAAAACAATTAGCTCTTTCTAAAGCATTAGTGAAAGATTTATCAGTAATATTATTATCTTTAACTAATCTAACATTTTTAAATATATATTTATTATATTCTTTATTAGAAGTATGATTAATAATATAATCATACATATTAATATAAATTAATTTAGCTTGTTCATAACCAATATCTTTATTATTAATTAAATAATCAAATAATTGAACAATATCTATAAGAGTGCTACCATTTTTATTTGGCTTAATATTTACAGATTTTATATATTCATCTAAAAATTTATCAATAGTATCATTAAGTTTAGATGTAGGAATAGCTGGACTAATAGCGTTTTTAGTAACATCAATGTTATCAATTATTTGAGCTGCAAGATTAGGAAGTCCTTTAGCATGTAATCTATTATTAATGTGTTTTATAGCTATTTTTAAACCTTTAATAGCTCCACTTTTAATAAGATCTTTATTATAACCTTCTAACTCAAGTTTATCTTCTATTTGAGAAAGAAGAGTTTTAGCGTTATCGTTATTAAAATTTTCTCCATCAAGTCCTTTATATAAATCTTTATTATTTCTATACATCTGAAGAGCAAACAAAGAAGCACTTGATGTAACATCAGTTTCTCCTAATTCATCATTACTTGGAATATTTATGGCTTCTCTAATTCTAATAGCATCTTGTAAAGCTAATGCTTCAGCTGGATTTTGTTCTTCCTCAAAACCTACTACTGTTCTATCTTCAATTAAATCAGGAATAATAGGATTAGTACTTTCGGTTGGAGCTTTTACCTGTTCCCCCGTAGAGGAAGGCTCACCTGTGGCTTTTTGTACATCATTAATAATTTTAGTAGTTTCATTATTATTATCAATAATTTCTTTTTCAGTTGGAATAGGATGTTTTTCTAATATTTCTTCTCGTTCTTTATTAACAGTTTCATTATCATTATTATTAGTTTTTATAGCTTCTATTTTATTAATAGCTTCATCTCTTATTTCTTTAAGCAAATAATAATATTCAAGATCATTACTTGCTCCAAGATTTAAAATTTCAATATCTTTTTCTAATTCTGGAACTTTTTTAGCAAGAACATCATTAAACGCTTTAGTTGGATCGACTGAAGTTTCTATATAATGTCCTATATTAGTAAAAGCATCATTGAGTGCTTTAGAAACAGTTTGATCTACTACTCTATTAATTTGATTATATCTATCTTGTAATTGTTGTTTAGTAGTAGGAATAGAATTACGAATATCATCAGTTTGATACAATAAAACTGTTTTATTTCCTATAAATTTAGAAATAGCGTCAGGCACATTTGAAAAATCGTTATTATAATAATCATTATCTACATTATTTAATAACCAATTTTCATCAGCATTTATAATAATATTTCCAGAGTCTTTAGTTTTTAATTCTGCAACAATAGTATTTTTATTTAATCTATCAACAATATTTTGTTTCTTTTCTTTTAATTCTTTTATTAATTGATTCTTTACAATATCATCAGTATCTTTAAGTTTATATATATCATCAATATGTTTATTAATTTCAACTAATTGTTGTATTCCAAATTGATATTCATCAATATATGAATATCTACTAAATTCGCCATTAGGATCTAATTTAGCAATATCTGTATCTATTCTATCTATTGCTCTATTAATTAAATCTAAATTAAAATATTTTTTAACATTTTCTCTTGCAATATTTCTAATTATTTGATCATTATCACCATCTATAGAATGAATACCTTTATATATTTCATTTTGATATAATTCAATAGTATTATTCATTTTATTAACTAATTCTTGAGTAAAATTAGTTTTATTTTTAGCAATATTTATATTAGCTGCATCAAAAAATTTATTAAATTCTGGATTAGTAATATATTCTTGTAATAATTCAATATTTCCTGCATCAGCTGCATTTAATACCATATCTACTACAAATTCATTTGCTAATCTATCGTATATAATATCAGCTTCATCTTGAGTTATATTTTCATAATCAGAAATAGTTCCATTTTCCGTAATAGGCTTAAATGGATTTTTTCCTTCATTGAGTAAAGATAATTGCTCAAGATAATCATTAATTTTAGCTCTACGACCAAGAATTTCAGCTTCTCTAATTTTTTCAAAAGTTAATTGACTACGATTATAATCTTCAGGAGACATATGTTTTTTATTAATCTTTCCCTGAATTTTATTTTGAAGATTTCCTAAACCTCTACCAGCAGCTTGAAAACCTACTCCTCCAAGATAACCCCAAACAGCTTGCTCCCATATTTTAGGATCAGATAAATAAGAACTTAAATCTCTTGGTCTATAAGTAGGATCAAATATAAGTTCTGCAACTTCTTTTCCTTTTTCAGTTTGAACACCTTGATAACCTTCTTCAAAACTTTCAGATAAATTTTCTGCAAGAAAAGTAGAATTGCCTTGTAATAATCTTTTAATTAAAGATTGTTGTTCAATATCTATATTAGCTGCATCGGCATTTAATTTGTTAGCAGCTTGTTTATTTATATATTTTAATTTAGCTGTGGGTTTAAGTTTAAAAGCTCCTTTCCATAGACTACTAATAGCTTTAAATTGAACAAAATCCATTAATACCATAGCATAATCATTAAAAAATGTTTCTCCAGCAGAATCACTTGCAATTTTTTTAGCTATTTCATCATTACTTAAACCAACAAATTCAGGATTATTTTTAAAAAATTCTTCTCTTTGTATATCATTAAAATTTTGTAATCTTTCTATGGAAGTATCATAAATATCTTTATAAACTTCACGAGCTTCCATATAATTTTCCATAGTTCTACTTAATACAGCTGTTGCACCAAGATCTAAAACAGTATTAATACTTTTAGCAGTTCTTGCAGGATTAGAAGTTAGATGACTTTTTTCAGCAATTTTACCTATACCATAAATTCCTTTATTATATAATTTTCCAATAGTTTTAGTTCCTTTGCCTATTTTTCCAAGAGCTTTAATTCCTTTCATGATACCCGTAGATGGAATAAGCATAGATAGTGTAGATGCAACACTAATAGCATTATTAGCCCACCATCCAAAATCTCCAATATCAAATGATTTTCCAGGATTTTCTTGATATATAGCAAATCGTTCTCTAATAGAATCTTGAGCTTTTTCAAGTGCTGTACTTACTGCATTAGTATAATCATTATAACCGTCATTAGCTATAAGATTATAAACAGCATCATACATATTAGAAAATCCAGAAAGCGTTCCAAGAATAAATTCGTTTGCAACAGCTTGTGTAACAGCGCGACCTGTTTGTTCAATCCAACTTTGATTTTTAGCTCTTTGTTTTTCAGCTTCTTCTCTTGTAGTATAAGCATTTAAATAAACATCATAATCAGCAAAATTTTCATAATCTTCTTTACTAACAGAAAATCGAGGGAGATTCTCAATTTGTTTATTAACAGCTGAAAAACCATAAGGATCTTGAAAAGGAGAAGGTTTATTATCAGTATTTCCGAAACCAGAAAAAGGAGAAGGTTTATTACCCTCTCCTTTCATTATTCTATTCATTTCTTCACGTGTAAGTTTCATAATTTTTCTATATACTCATTAGTAAACATTATTGCTGTTTCTGGATCAAAACCTTTAATTATAAGAGAATTATAATAAGCTTGCCCTATTGCTTCTTTATCATTTTCTGTATATTCACCGTTGCGTACTTTATTTTCTACAACACTCCACAATGCAAGTTTTTCAACATCTTGAAGAGAAATATCTTCTTTTATAGTTCTTAAATCTTCATCTTGTAATATAAATTTACCTGTATGTTTATCCTTAACAACAATATCTGTACTATATGGAGTATCATAAGAAAACGCTTGATAAGCATATGTAACATTATCTAATAATAATTTTGCTTGAGTGCTTATACTATTATTAACAGCATCAATAGATGGATCATTTAGTCCTTCTTTTAATATATATTCTTTAACATCACTGTCATCTGTAACAGTAGTTTTAATTTTCCATCCCATAGTAGGAACATATGTTAATTGATGCTTTATATTACTATCATTATAAGTTGGAATTTTAATACGAGCATCTTCTATTTCGTCAGAAGTCATATCTCTTAATGTTCCATTTTTATCAACTACTAAATAATCACCTGAAATCATAAGTTGAGGATTAGCTTTAAATATATTAGTATATCTTTTTACAATATCATCTCTACGATCTTTTTCAAGTTTAGCATCAGCAGGATTACTAATAGTTTGATATAATTGATCTCTCATATAATGTTCAGGATTTGTATGAGAAGAAACTGAAGTATCAACAACAACTTCATCACCAACTGGAAGAATATCTTCTTGTAATTTATTAGCTTGTTTTATTATATCAGTATAAAGATAATCAGCTTGAGATATAAGTAATTCTCTATTTGGATTATTAAAATGAACTTCAAGAGGGACAATATTTCCATTTTCGTCTACTCGTCTAATTGAAGTATATTTTTCTCTTCTTAATCCTCCTCCAAAAACTCTACTATCTAAATTTGTAGCTTTTGCAGCTTGAACAAATTTATAAGTTCCATCTTTATGGTCTGAAGAAAGAACTAATCTTATATCTCCATTTTCAGTATTATATTGTTTAATTTCATAAGTATCCCATAAATCTCCAATATTTCGTTTAAAAGTATCTAAATCTCTTTGATTTTTTAATGTTATAGCTATGCCAGCAGAATTATCTCCGAATAATCTATCAGTAATATTAGCAAAACTTTGTTTCCATTCTTTCATAGTATCAGTATCATCTGGTGATATATCATCAATAATTCCACTATTTACTTGCGATATAAAATTAAAAGCACTTATTTTATTTGGGTCATTTACATCTCCAATAACATTATTAATAGTAGCTCTATATGGTAAAGTAGCTCTTTTAAAATTATCAAATTCTCTCATAACATCTATAGCTACTTCACCAGAAATATTATTATTTTTTGCCCAAGTACTTAAAGCATCTGGAGTAGTATATAAATTAAATTCAGGAATATTTACATTAGGATATTTTTCATTTAATTTTTCAGTATAAGTGCTTCCAATAGTTCTAACTCCAGTTAAAACTTCTAATCCAGGATCGATTTTAACTTGAGCTCTTGGGCCCTTTTCAACAATAGTATTAGCTAAAAAATTATTTATTTGTTGATTATTTCCACTATTATTTGCTTTAGCTGTTACTTTAGCTTTAGCGATTTCATTTATCATAGAATCATTATAAGCGGTAGAAGTATATATTCGTCTATATTGTTTAGCTCTAATAAATGGATCTATTTTATCATTTACATATTGATCAAAAGATTTAGTATATCCTTTTGGATCAATTACATCATTTGCAATATTAGGATTTTGACTATGATACCATTTATCAATTTTATAATCCTGTTCTAAACTTGCTCTAATTGCAGGATTTGCTTTAATTGCAGCATCTACAGCAGCTCTAATTTTTTCTGGAGGAAGAATCTCATATTTTCCAGTTATTGAATTATATCTTGCCATAGTACTATTTTCTGTATAAGTATTAGATACTTTACCTGTAGAAATATCTATAAAAGTAGTATTTTCATATCCTCCAGCATCAGGAGAAACATATTTAAGAGCTTCATTATATATTTTATTCATATCTATACTTGACACAGGTCTTTCATTAGGTTCCCATTTAGTACCTCCAATTACTTGTCCTTTATCATTATAAATATCATTATATCTATATTTAGTATTTGCTCTATAATAATTTTTATGATATTCAGATAAATCTTGTCGCTCATTAATATTATTTAAATATGCAGTATAATCTTGTTGTGCTCTAATACGACCTATTAAACCTGGATCAGAAGTAATATCACCTTGAGCTTTTACTAAATCATCATAAGCCCCAGCAGCATTTCCATAATTTAAATTATTATCAAGAGTATTCCTAATTTGTTGAATTTTATTTTGCCTCCATTCATCTTCAGCTTCATTAAGAGGAAGCTGAGCCATTGCAGTTTGAAGTTGAGAAGCAAGTTGCATACTTTTTTGATGGCCTTGTTCAAGTTCTCTATAAGTATTAGCAACAGTTTCTAAATTAATAGGAGATACTCGTTGTCTTATAATAGGATTAAAACCTTTCATAATATTATAAATTAATTTTTCTTATTTTTAATCCTTTTACCATTTCTAATCAAATAACTAAAATCTACACCTAAATCTTTTAATATTTCAGCAGTTACATTAGGATTTGCAGCAGCAATTGTAGATAAAGTATTATTAATATTTTTTCTTTGTTCAATTCCACCAATAATATCTTGTACTGTTGTAGTTAAACCTCTAATTAAATCAGAAGTATTTTCAACATGTTTTTCTAATAACATATTATCAAAATTACTTTTACCTTCTCTCCACCTATTATACATTTCAACATTACGAGCTGCAACATTTTGTTGATTCATATTATCTTGATTTAATAATTGGGTTTCAGCATTTTCTTTAGTAGCATAAAGATTATTAGTTTGTAATAAAGCATTAGTGCGAGCTATTCCTTTACGGGCGAGAGCCACACGAGAACTTGCTGTATTTGCATCAATATCTCTATTAGTAGCTTTTAGATATTCTCTAATTTTATCTAATTGAGGATTAATATTAAATCGAATTTTAAGTTTTTTTGCTTGAATAGGAAGAGGTGCAGAACTATATTTCATATTATTTAAAGCACGTTTATTACTATTATAATTAGTAATAGATCCAATAGTATTAGTTACTCCTCCTATAATATCTCCAAGAGTAATTTCATTAAAATGCCCAGCAGCAGGACTAAATTTATTATTAATATTATTTGGAATATTATTTAATTTTTTAATTTTTAAAGCATCATCTGTACCAGCGGCATTAGTTAATTGTTTATATACATTATTAGGAGATAATCGAGGATTAGTTATGCTTGCTTCTTCTATTATACCTTTATATTTAGGAGTATTAATATAATCAATATCTTCATTAATTCCCATTAGAGCTTTTTGTCTTTCCCCCGTAAAGGAAGATGCAGGCACTAACTTCTTTTTACCTCCAACATTAAGTTCTACAAATATATTTTTTTTAACTTGTCCACCCATTTTTTTAATATTTATAAAAGGCGAATATTCATTTAAATCTCTACCTTGTTTTATATATTTAGTTGCTCCATACATACCTCTATTAAATGCAGCGGATGCAGCTGCATCTAATTGTTCATCCGATAAATTAGGAAATCTTTTTTTCATTTCATTTCTTCTATATTCTAATTCAGCGGCAGTTGCAGAAATACCAAAATTCCAATTCGGAGAATATACAGAATTAACTTCTCTACCTTTTTCATTAAAAAATTCTTCATCATAATAACTTAAATAAGGTTCTTTTAAAGTAATAATTCCTTCATTTAAATTATTTCCTGTATCATCTAATCCCCAATCGCTTCCATGAACTTCTCTTCTATCAAATTTTCCATTAGTATCATTATAATAATTAATAGCTTTATCTATTGGACCTTCTTTAGCCATTCTACTTGCTAATAGATTAGGATTAATATTATATCTTTTAGCAATTACTTTTACACTATCTGTAAGTTCTTTATCTGTATCAAAATATTTTTGTCTTGCTTCATTAGTACTACCTCCGATATATCTTCTTTTACCTCCATTTTGATACTTTTTACTTCCATCATCATTAAAATTATTTCTATCTTTAAATTCTTCTTGTTCCTTAAATACTTTATTAGCATTTTCACCATTAATTATTTTTTCAGCTGGACTCTTGCCATTAAGCATAGGAACTGCACTAAAAACTTTAATAGAGTTTTTAGAAGTGTGAACTACTTCACCACCTTCAACTTCAAGACCATTCTTATCATCAGCACCTAAATCAATACCTCCTTGTTCGTGCTTTTTGCCTTGCATATAATAAAAGTTATTTCCAAGAGGAATAGCTTTTCCTCCACGAACAACTTTAGGATTTAAAATATATTTCTTCATATAATATTATAGTTAATAAATAAATTTTAGGCTGTTTAATTTAATGTATTTCAATTTAGATATATTTATATTATTTTCAATATTCAATCAATATAACAGCCTAAAAATAGTTTTTATTTATGCTTTATACGTTTTTTGCCCCCGCATCGCAAAGTATTTGAGCGATCGACAAATTGATTATTTTGTTGTTGAGTAGTAGGATTAGTAGCAGTATTAATATTATTATTAATATCGTTATTATTAGTATTATTCATATAATTAGGAGTTTTTATTTCAACTTTAGGGCCAGTAGTACTAAATCCATCAGCTTTCTTTACTTGTTTAGGAGCAGAACTTGGAGCAAATAAAGAATCAGCCAATCCTCCAATTCCAGACATAGCATCTCCAATTTCTCCACCAACTCCATTTTGCCCAATTAAAGAACCCATTTTAGCTTTCTTTTGACCACCGCATTTAAATATACGATTAGATTTAGTTTTATTAGATTTAATTCTATCATTAAATTTTTTATCTCCTCCCATTTTTAAAGTAACTTTTTTATTATATTCATCTACATAATCTTGATCAGCTACACTTGCAGTAAGAGCTTGAGCTTGGACTTTAGCATCATTTTGATTTTGTTCAATTTGTTGCTGTTTCAATTTTTCTCTTTCAGCTTTACGTTTTTTAGCTGCACCAATAGCCGAACCAGCAATACTTGCAATTCCACCAATTATAGCACCAAGAAAAGCCTTTTTTCTATTATCACGTTTAACTATTTTTCTCATAATTTTCTTTGTTTAGAAACACTGCCATTTAAATTTTCAAATTCAATACAAACTTTATCTTTATTATCAAATGTAAATTTAATAACTATATAATTTCCATAAATACGAGTAAGTTTATCAGAACCGCTACCATTATAAGTAGAAATTTTATTTCTAAAATAATTAAAATTCCAATTACCTAATTCAAACCAAGGTTTAGAATATCTATTAAATTTATTAGTAGTATCTATATTAATATCTATTTCTCCAGTATTTGTAAATTCACTAAATATTTCTAATATATCTCCAGCATAAGGCTGCATACCTTCCTTTACGGGGGATATACTAACAAGACTATTTGATTTACTTACTTTACGAACATTATATTTAATAAATTCTAAAAATTTTATAGCATCATAATCTTCATTAAGAATAATACTTATAGAAGATGGATATGTAGTAGAAAAACTTAAACTTTCATAAGTACCATAACTTTTAGTATCAGTAAAATTATATATGTTGTTATATAAATTATTCCCGCTTACTAAATATAATTTAGATTTAGTATTATATCCTTGAATAAAATTATAATCGTGAAAACTAACAAAATTACCTAATTCATAATTATAACTTAAAGTTTTAGTAGTATTATTAGATAACTTTAAACTAATTAATAAACGTTTATTAAATTTATCATTACCAAATCTAACATTAGTAGGTTTATTATCTTGTAAATATAAATAAATATCTTGATCTATTAAAGATAATTGGCCATTATCAAATTTATAAAATCTGGTAAAATCATTATTATAAAATATATAACCAAATTGATCTACAATAAAAGCTAAATCATCTTGTAATCCTCCAAATCCTAAATCAGAAGTAAATACTTCTACATAATTAGTATCAAAAGCATCAGGTTGTAATAATTGTAAACTTTTGTCTTTAGTTTGTAATGTAGCATCACCATTAAACATAAATAAACTATGTTCAGTGTGAGCTAATAAATAAACACCAATACCTACTAAATTAGTAATAATACCTTTATTCTCATTAATATTTTTATAGCCTTCAGTAGGAAATTGTCTCCAAGCATTTACAGCACTTTCATCTTGAATAACATTACTTCTTCTAATAGTCTTATCAAATTGAGTAATATTTAATATATCATCTCTATAATTGTTATAAACAGTAGGAATAAAATCATCTTGAGATCCTTGAGGATTACTAAATAAATCAATAGAATTTTTTGGTTCTACAATTAAACCTGACCAATATCCTTTATCGTTAACATCTTGTTCATCGGGTTTTATTATAGAGAATATAACATTCTGAGGATTATTGTTAAAATATTTACTTTCGTAATAATATGTATCTATAACAGGAAACTGAATATAATTTAAAAATGGAATATTTAAATGAAAAGCTTTTTCTGAAGTTTCATCAAGTACAGATAATCCTATATTTTTATCCGAATTATCAGGAATACTTTTACTTACTTTTCCACGAGTATTATATAAATCATTATTTTCAGAATTAAATGTAATCCCATTTCCATTATATACAATTACACCATCATAAGTATATACTCCGTTAAAGCCATCGTTTATGCCAGTATTTATAGTACCAGATCCATAAATTATATTACCTATTCTAATAAGAGTTTTTTCTTTATTTACATATAATTTATTATGATAATTATAAAGACTTGCAATATATGTATTTACTCTATATTTATCATCAGAAATAAATAAACTTTCTATATTTTTTAATTTAATAGCTGTACTTAATCCTCCTCTATCGTCTTTAACAGAATCAGCTACTACTAATTTATAATTATCAATAGGGTATATTTTATCTTGTATAGCAGTATAACTAATTAAAGATTTATTTAAATCATAAGCATAATTTATAGAACTGTTTCTGTAAAGAATATCAGATTTACTTATTTCTGCGATAAATCCATCATTTCCTTCAGTAGTAACAGTTATATTTCCACTATTATTATGTTTACAATATTTAGTACTTTTAGCTTTTATTCTTATAAAATTATAATCAGTAGATAAACTATCTTTAATATCAAATGTACTACTATATAAATACATATCAGAGCTTACTTTATTATTTTCATAATTTTTAAAAGTAACTCCTTGCCCAATATTATATTCGATTGCACTAATTTCTCTCGCATCTTTATTAGTAAGAAAACCTGTTACTTTTTTAGTAGACTCAAATTTTTCATAACTAATAAAATAACCTATATAATCTTTTGGTATTTTAACTGTAACTCGCAATCCGTATTTATAATTCACTATTCCTTCATAAGTAGAATAATATTCTTCTTCAGGTATTTTAAATAATCTTTCGTTGTTTTCATTAATATACACTCCAAAATTACCAGTAGTGGCTCCGTTTACATTTCCGCTATTAAATATATTAGCTATTTTTATATCATCATATTTAGTAATATTATCTGCAAATAAATCTCCATATAATGATAATAAATAGTTTTTTATATCACTTTTAGAAGCAGAAGAACCAGAACTGATTAATTTATTATTAAATTTATTAATATTATATATATTTAAATTTCCACTACTATTTAATACATTTTTAAATTCTTTTAAAGTATATTCTTCATTAACAGCTATATACCCTTCAGTTAAATTTTTAACAGGTAAATATATTTTAATTGGTATAAAATATCCACTTCCAGTATTAGTAGTAAGATATGTTTTATTATTTATTCTATATCCATTAGTAGCGTGTCCATATTTATCTATATAATGAATATAAAAACTATACACTTCTCCAGGAATTAATGTAGACTCTTTTAATCTATCATTAAATGAACTAATAGTATCTATACATTTTTTTTGAAAACTAATTATATAATTAGTAGCATCAAATATTTTAAAATTTGTATGATTTCCATTACTATCTACATCAGTTTTAAAACAATATTCTATTGAATCATAAATTTCTTCTCCTATTTTTATTTTACAATATCCAGGAAGAGTATAACTATCGCTTGGATCTTTCTTTATAGTTATAGAATTTATATCTATAACTTTTTCAGTAGTATTGCCTTCTTTAGTAATTTTTACTATTAAATCAATAGAATTATCTACATTTAATATTTTATTAAAAGGAATACTTTGATTTGTAATATCAGAAATACTATTTATATCTAAAAAATATTGTTTAGGAGTTTTTAATTGTTCTTGACCAGATCGAACATCCTTTCGTTTTTCAGTTAAAGTAACAATTTGTTTTAATGTACTTACAGTATCTTTATTTGTAGATGAAAAAGCAAAATTAGTAGTATTTACTTTTAATGATATAGAAACACTATCTATAATAGATTGATCTATTTTTTTATTTAAAGTCTGTTCTTTATAATTAGATATATATAATCTATTTTTATAATTAATTATATTTTTTACATTATAATAATTATAATATGCAGTAATAAATTCAGTAATACTTCCCTCAGATAAATATTTAGGATTAAATATATAATTAGTATTTGATATATTTATATCATTAGTAATAAAAGCTTTAGTATAAGCTTTACTTGCACAAACAAAACCTAATTGATATTGGTCAAAATTATTAAAATTATTAAAATTTAAATTTATAGCAAAAGTAGTATTAGATATTTCAGAATTATTACTAAATCCATCATAGCATCCTGTACCAAATCCGTCTATAGGAACTGCACTATGACCATCAAAATCATCTACATTATATAAATCTAATTCAGCAGCATTTCTTCCAACTCTATATTGATAAAAACAATATCTAAATATTTGTTGTCTATAAATATCATCAACAAATATAGGATAACCAAAATTATACCATTGAGTATAATCAGTTTTATTTATTTTAAATCTAATATATAAATATGTCCAACCTTTATAACAAGAACCTTTAACATAATAATGACTTTCAATAGAAGGCAATTTAACTTCTGGAATAATTGAAGAAATTTCATCTTTAAATTGATTATTATCTATATTAGTATCATTAAATTTTCCTAAATTAAATACTCGTAAAGGCTCATCAGTATTAGTATTATATAGCGATACTGCTATTATTAAATCGTTATTTACATTATAAGTAAAAGTGCCTTTAATTTTATCTATATTATTTAATAAAACTCCATTATATATAATTTTACATTTGTTTTCTTTTTCATTATAACGAGCGATGACACTTGTTGCTTGCCCGCTTGCAAATATTATTATTTCATCATTACAAGGTATTGCTCCTACTATACTATGGTCACTTCCACCAAATTCATTATTAAGTGTATTATATATAATTTTATTTCGTTTTAAATCCTCTTCATTACTAATTAAAGTTAAATCGTTAGTAACTTTTACATTAGTAGCATTAACTAAAGATAATGAATCACAATCTTTAGGGTGTTTATTTAAACTTAATTTAGGAGTAATATTCATTAGCTTTTAGACATAAAAGTAAAGTTATAAAAATATGATCTCCAAGCATTAGTATTAGAAATATCTAATTGTTTATCTAATACAATAGAAGTTTTAACTTTAGGCTTTAAACTAATCCAATTTACATAAGGATTTATTGCTGGATTATTACCTTGAAGAGTAAGAACAGGATGTTTATATCCTCTCAATAGCATTTTATACATACAATAAGAAGCAATAGCTTCTATAAGATTTCCATTATCAGGAATAACAGGTAAATCGCATTTAAAATAATCACTATAATAAGTTTCTAATTCAATATTTTCTATAATAATTTTATCAGTATCAAATGATAATTCTATTTTATTATCTCCTATTATAATATAATTTTTATTAATATTAACTAAATTAGAACTAATATCTTTAATTATATGTCTATCTTCAAATTTAGGAGAATTAGTATATTCAGCTAATTCATTAGGAGCATATTTAGCTGAATTATTAATATTAATACTAACTGTATCAGAAATAGCTTTTTGATTTTCCCCCGTAAAGGAAGAACAACAGCGATTATTCTTACTATCTAATTTATTTATTTTACAACCATTACTATCATAAACAGCAAATCCTTGCTCTGAAATAGGGCAAGGAGATATAGCTATTCTTTCATTAACAGAAAGAGTTCTTTGTTTTTTAATAGTATTAAATACTTTTAATTGAGCCATAGCGTCAATAGTCCACGCTGCAACACGAGGTATCCAATCACTATTATCAGGATTGAAATCGTTTTCTATTTTTGCTATTATGCGCTCCAAGTTCGTATTCATGTTGACTTTCATTTCTTATAAATTTAACATAATCTTCTGGAAAACGATAAAGAAGAACATTTATTTTCTTATTTAAAGATAAAGGTAAATAATAAATATTATCACGAGTATCACACATATTTGCTAATTCTTGTTCACTATAATGTTTAATATCTCTTTTAGCATACATAGTACATTCAAAATCAATTTCTTTATTAACAATAATTTTACTATTTATAAAAGTAATTTTATGAATACTTGTTAAATTTTTAAATATTCTATAATCTACTCCATCATATTTTATTCCGCGAGCGCTATACCAAGCAGCTTCTAATTCATTATAAACTTTAACACCTTCTTTAATTAACTTTTCCTTATTTCTTTTAGTAGCAATCCAATCTACAACTGTTTTAGGATTGACATTTTTAAATATACTAACAATTAAATCCCCTGTACCATGAGCATAATTATAGGCATATCCTTGTAAAACACATTTATGAACAGTATAATAATAATCTCTTAAATAATTTAAATATTGTTTATAATTAATATTTTTTTGTTTAGTATATAATTCAAAAGCTATTTTACTATTATAACATTTTTTAAGTACTACACAATATTTAACTATTTGCAATAAAACAATTCGTTCCTCTCCACTTTCGTATTTTTCTAATAACTTTTTAGCAATATTATATAAATCTTCGGATTTGTTATAAACTTTATTTACCCATTCAGATTCATATTTATCTAAATCAATATTAAAAGTATTTTTAATATATTCTTTCTTTTCTGTTAAATACGCATAAGTATTATCTCTAACAGTACGAGAAGTTTCTAAACTTCTTGCAGCTTCTTTAGCATTTATTTTAGATTTTCCAATAAATGTATAAAAATGTTCTTGATTACTAACATCTGGTTTCATATTATATTAACCGTTTAATTTATTAGGAACAGAAATTGTATTATCTTCTCTTGGTATTTCTAAATGAAGTCTTTGAAGAACCATATCTTTAATAGGCCCTATAAGATCTTCGGGTAATAAAAATTCATTATCATCTATAAAAGGATCATTAATATCAATTTTTCCATCAACAGTTTCAGTTTCTATAATATGAGGATATTCAAATATACTTTCAATTACTATTTTATTAATACCTGAAAATTCAGTATTAGGATTTATATAAATATAAATATATTCATTAATATAATCATAAGCAATAGTATTACACATACCAGGAAGATATTTATTAAATCTAACGCTTGCCTCTTTAGTAAAAGGTATTTCATAAACATTAACACTTCCTAATGTTCTAACAGAATGAAAAGGTAAATTAATAGGTAATCTTGTAGGACGAGGTACTTTTTGAGAAGTTCTTTTTATTAAAGGAAGTTTAAGGTCTTTAGCTTCTTCAATATCTCCATCAGGAATATCTATTAAAGTAGCAACAAATTTTTGTTGTAAAACTTTATCAGAAATAGAATGATTATTATAACTCTTTCTAATAAGTTCATTTCTATAATGTATAATTTCTTGCCTAATAGAACGACGAAGAGGAACATTATTTGGAGCTTGCGCAATATGAGCAATCTCTGAAACAAGTTGATTAATAGATGACATAATATAAATATTATTATTAGTAATTCGATTAAATATATAAAAATTATTTACAATTACTTGCATTTTAATAATATTTTTTTAATAGAAATAATAAAAGCGCCGATACAAATATATCGACGCTTACTAATAATAATAATCATATAATTTTAAATAACTCTAAAATAATTCCAAACTTTTTCTATACCTGCATCTTCATCTTCAAACCAATTAACAATAGCACTTTCTATAATTTTATCTTTAATATTCTCTATATTATCTTCTCCAAACCATTCTTTATATAATTCTATATTATCGTGATATTGAGCATTAAGAGCAACATAAACATCCCAAAAAGTAATATTACTATTTATAGATTTAAATTTCTTATCATATAGTTTTCTAACGTCAATTGGAGTAAACATTGGAGAAGTAATTTTATTACCTTTATTATCAGTATGATACATATTATCTACTTGATAAGTTGCATACACTTCATCAAAATGTTTTCCTCTTAGTTCTTCATGAATATCTTTCATTATACACCAAAACATTTCATTATCTTTATCATTTTTATTTTCTACAATATCTTTAAATCTGCAAATAATATTCCAAGCAGTTTCATTATCTAATCTAATATAATCTTTATAATGATCTATTATATGTTCAAAATTTTTCATATTTATTGTTGTATTTTAGATAACATTTCTTTAAATTCATTTATATCATCTTTATCTAAAGCAATTGCTTTATTAATAAAAGGAATTTTAATTTCAACAGTTCCAGCTCCAATTTTAATTCCTCTCTCTTCCTTTACGGGCGAGATTATTAAATTATCTATCATATCATTAAGTATTCCATCTGCGTCTATCATACCATTTTCATCAGCTATAATAGATAACGCTTGATTTACTTTTCCTATATTATTATTTATAATTCTTGAAAATATAGGTCTAATGAATACATTTATTAATTGATTGTCCTTAGATAAATTAGTAAGTTTAATATCTAAAAATTCTACTAATTTATTAATTAATTCATCTTTATTAACCATAACTTATTTATTATTTATATTTTCACAAAATTCTTTATATGTTAAATTAGGATTTGCTTGTGCAGCAATTTGGAATTTTTTAAATGTTTCAAGTTCCCTATTAGATTCTGCAATTATTTTATCTTTATTAGTTTTAATTAAATTTAATTGTTGAGTAAGTAATTTATTTCCTATTTCAGAATTTTCTATAACATTTTTTACAGAATTAACTAAAGCCTCTTGAACAAGAATTTTAAGTTGAGTATCAATAGATATATAATTTTTATCACTAAAAAGAATATTTCTTTGATCGTCATTAAGACTTTTAATTTCATTATCTATTTTATTCCACAATGACTCAGATTGAATAGTTTGTTTTACAGTAGAATTATATTTATCTTTCATTAATTGTAACTGTCTAACTCTTTCATCTATTTCTTTATTATAATCAATTTCAGAACGAAAAGGATTTTCTAAAATAGGATCATATTTAAAATTAAAACTATAAGGAGCATTCATAATTATATGATTTATATTATTAATAAAATAGAGGGAAATACTTCAAGTTAAAGCTCAAAGTATTTCCCCCGTAAAGGAAGATATGCGAGCTATCTACTATGCAGCAGGAGTAGAAGTCGAATTATCTACACGACAAGGATTATAAGAAGGATAACCAGTAACAGTAGGAGTATTAGGCAATACAAGTTCACCGGTGATCATACGACAAGTACGACGGAACAGATTGAAATCAGCATGCTCTGCAACTCGACGAATATCAGACTGAATAAGTGCGTCTTGATAAGGACGAGTAGCAATTAATACAGCTACTTGTTTTTCCAACTCACCAACGCGAGCATTAGTAATATCAAAACTATCACGAGTACTCTTATATAAACCGAAATCAGCATCTACTTGACTTTTATAAATACCAAACATCTATGTTTATTCAACATTGCTATTATTTCTTTTTAGAACCACTTTTACCACCTTTCTTAATATCACCAGAATAAGGTCCTGCTGTACCAACACCTTTTAAAGGTTTTCCTTTACCTGCCATAACTTTAACAATTTTAGGTTAAACATTAAATATCGTTATAAATATAATAATTTATATTTAATAAACAAATATTTTATTATTATTTTTTATTATTACTACTTTTGACTTTAATATACTTAAACCAAGCATAATGTTTTCTTGTATCAATATAATTTAAATTGTCATCATTATTATGAGCTTCTTCTTCAAAAGAAACATCATGATGTTTTTTGTGAAATAATCTAATGATTAAATATTCAATTCCATACCATAAATAAAAGAATATAAATAATAATTCTATCATTTGTTTAGTATGAATTTTTTCATGATTAATAGTTTTATCGCTTAAATTATCACCTTTATAAAAAACTATTCCACAAATATTAATTGCTTTATAATTTCCAAATGGAAACCATTTATTCTTTACTAATATCATTTTGTTTATAGCCAAGATTAAGTTTTATAATAATAGGACGTAAAATCCAACTCCAAATTAAAGGAGCGGCAATAGAGCTATTTATTAATTTAATAATATTTTCATATTCATTAAAATAATAAATACAAAACATTATTATCATTGATATTGTAGTAATTATACGTTTAGCTAATACAGAAACAGGTTTAGGTCCGTTAAGACTATCAAAAATTTTTATTAACCCATATGTAATAATATTGACCATTAAAATATAAACATAGTCAAAATTATCTATAATACTATTAATTATATTTTCTTCCATAACTATTTAGCTTCTAAAGCATCTAATCTGGACTTAATAGAAGAAATTTCAGAATTAATAGAAGAAATGCTACTATCTTGTTTAGAATTTTTAGATTTTATAGATGCAATTTCAGAATTAATAGTATTTATATTATCTTTATTAGTTTCAAAATAATTTATAAATACTCTCTTATTCCATTTTGGAACATCTAATTGAAAAATAGCTTTAATTAAATCTTTCATAATTGTAATTTTTATAAGTTAAACATAATTATTTTAATTTGCTCCACCGCCACTACTTGAATATAATAAAGAATAAAAAGTTTTATATGCTATTATATTGTATACATTATTTTCTACATTTCCATAATATATTATTCCATTAAAAGCACAAGTTATAGAATAATTAGCAGTAGCCAAATCACCATTTTGCAATGTTTTAGAAACATTTAATATAGTTAAAGTTTGTTTTATAGAAGAATTATCTTTAACTATTATATTTAGTCTATTTGCATTTTCAACAATATTAATAGTTTGTAATAAATTTGTAGTAAATATATCAGCAGGAACAATATTTTTCATAGCTTTAGAAATAATAACTTCTTTATTTATTATAGTATTACTAACAGAATTAGTAGTAAATGATTTACTTGCAATAGTATATATTAATTCACTAAGATCTCCATTTTCTTCATAATTTATAAAATGAATTTTAATTCCATCAACAGTAGAAGTTTTAAAATATATAACATTATTAAATATTATTGCAGGAGCATTAATAATTTGATTATGTAATTCATTAGTAATATTTCCAAATTTTCTTGTAATATCAATAAATAAATCAGATATAGATGAAGAACTTCCAGTATAATTATTTATAGACACAACATCAAATTTTTTAGTAGATTTATTATATTTAAGTTGTTTATATTGATCAGCACTATAATTACTTATAAAATATATAGCATCTTCTGTTTCTTCTCCTCTACTAAATTCAATAATTTTATTATCTGTTGGTTCATATATAATTTTTCCACTTATTGATATTTTATTTGCTGTGGAATCATCAACTGCATTAGTTATATTATCTTCTTTAACTATAATAGATGTAGGATATATAGAATTTATTAAAGCATTATACCAATCATTAATATTTATTTTATTTCCACCTAATACTTTATAACTTTGATAATTAAATATTTCTTGTAAAGACATAATAAAATCTGTAATTACTTCTCCAGTATCTAAACTAATAATATTAGTAATTACACTATATTTTCTAAAAGATGTTAAAGACATTTCAGTATTAGAATATAGACTACATACTCCATAATATATTACATTATTAATATTATATACAGAAGAAAATGATTTATTTTTTTTATTTTTTAAATCATATTTTTGTATTTGAGCAAGTCTTGCTTCATTTGTATTAGTAGTAAAATATAAAACATTAAGATTTTCTTGTATATTTTGTTTTTCATTATCAGTTAAAGATAAATTATCCTTATATAAACAAGTTTTACTAATATTATAAGTATTCATACTTTGTATAACACCAGTAGATTTATTTAAAGCATAATAATTTAAAATACCATTACTATCATAGCCAATAAATTTTACAGAATTTATAGCAGATAAATCTACTTGTGTATAAATAATATTATTATAATTTATATGTGCAGTAGTAACATTAGAAATAATTTTATTACATTCTAATTTATTATTATTAGTATTACTTGTAATAAATAAAGTAGCATTATTATTTATTAAAGTAATATTATCATCAGTAATATTATAAGTTTGAATACATCCTTTATTTTCTATATCAATATTTATACTAATATTTGTACTTACTGTTGTATAATCTCTTGTTAATATTTTGCAATAATAAGATTTGTTATTAGTATCTACTATTCTTAATAACATATTAGCACTATTGTCATTATTTAATAATTTAGTTTTTAAAGTAGAAATTCCATTAGTAGCGGTACTTAAATCATAATTATTAGTTAATCCACTTAAAGTAATAATGGATAATTTATTTTCAATAACATTTAATCTATCATTAAAATTTTTATCTAAATCTACAAAACTATTACCACTCCATCTGTAACTATGATTATTGCTTTCATTTATATAAATTTTTCCATCTTCAGGATCAATAATTTCCCAATCATTTTGAGAAGTATTAGCATTAGTAATTACTATTTTATTATATAAAGAATCAGAAGTAGGACTATTTACAATAAAACTTTTATTAGTATAATTAGCTTTTCCTATATTATTAACTAATTCTGTTTTAGTAGCAAAAGCAGCAATATCAATAACATCATCTACATAAGATGGAAGTTGTTCAGCAGGAACTTTTCCACCAATTAAATCGGCTTTTTTTTCTAATGTATCATCAATAATTCCAAGCCATTTTATAATCATTATAAATAAAGCTTTAATATGCTTATGTATATTAACAAATGTTAATGTTTTTAACATTCTATCTTCATTAATCATAATTTTATAATTTTATTATATTTATTATTTAGTTTGAATAGTAAACATTACAGAAGTACCATCTTCTTGTACTTTACATATATGTAATTCTTTATAATTATATACTATTTGACCATCTCCAAAATTAAGACTTGTATTTTCTGGTAAATATTCATTAATATCCTTAATAGCGCCTTCAATAAAAGTTTTATTTAATTTTATTATTCCATTCTTTAATTTACCGCCATTAAATACTAAAGTACAATCTTCTGGAATATTTATAGTTTTACCATTTAAATCAAAATCATATTTAATAATATATTTAGTACTTTGTTTATCAAAATCTTTTTGAGTAATAATATTTTTATAACTTGTATATATTTCATTTACTACTTCTTCAATATTATATTCATTAGTAAAATAATATTTTTTATGATCAGAACTACATATATAAATATTATTTAATAAAGGATAAAATTTATTATCTATTTTATTATAATTATTATAATCTATACTATCTCCATATTCGTTAATAGAAGATTTCCAATTTACATAATATACAGTTTTTTGTACATTATCTATTGTTTTATAAGATCTTGCACAAAATCTATGATTATATACATCATATACTATAATATCATCATTAGCTAAAGTAAGTATATCATTATCAATATACAATACAGAATTATCTTGACAACCATCAATGTTAATAAAATCATTAAAAATATATGTTCCATTAGCTTCCGCTGTGTTTTCCTTTACGGGGGAAAATCTACGACGTATAACTTTAATTCCTTCACTAATAAAATTAATAGGATCAACATTTCTATCTTTAAATTGTAATACAGAAGTATTATAATTAAAAGTGGATTTTTGAATAGTTAAATCTTCTTCATCAGGATAATTAATAATAACTCCTTTCTTATTTTCAAATAATTGTTTAAGAGAATCACTTAACATATTAATAGTTATAGAAGAATTAGGAATATGAACTTTAATTCCTTTTTCGAATATATCACTATCATATAAAAGAGTATCCCAATGTTTATTTAACAGCCAAGCTGTATTACTACTCGCTACATTATCATTTCTATTAAATCTTTCAGTAATTAATTTATTATTAATATTATCATAATATGTTATTGTTAATCCACAACGTCTTAATTCTTTAGGAACTTTATTTCTTGTAATAGTATTATTATTTTCAAATTCAATATAAATAT
>ENA-OPNF01000056-OPNF01000056.1-human-gut-metagenome-genome-assembly--contig:-NODE-56-length-36703-cov-3.657444_pt1 | contig 36703 bp, 31 predicted proteins | sample MGYA00241534_ERZ501765 | MGnify/ENA primary metagenome ERZ501765 (study PRJEB25962, sample SAMEA2042567) | human gut metagenome | biome: human gut; feature: human-associated habitat; material: faeces... | reverse complement strand
ACATTTTGTGCTTTTTCACTCCTTTTTACCCCCTCAGCTATACGGCACGCAGTTTCACACGGCTCATTCTTCGCCGGTTCTACTAGTGTCCCTAGCCCTCCCCACGTAGGAGGGAGGGGATATAAAAGCCACCTCCTCGAAATCACAGATTTCGTATCTCCCACAAGGGGTGGACATGTTGTGTTGTATGTAATCCAACGTATTAATTATTTTTTAATTCTTCAAACATTTTTTCAAATTCGGGGAATGAAATATTTACCCATTCAAATCCATTAATTGCAATCTCTTTTTTGCAAATTAGCCCCGCAACATATAAACTCATTGCGAGTCTGTGGTCGTGGTAAGTTTCAATTTCACAGTCTCCTAACAAATCAGTTTTTCCGCAAATAATCATTCCGTCCGGTTTTTCTTCAATATCTGCACCGAGTTTTTTTAGTTCCGTAACAACCGCAGTAATCCTATCCGATTCTTTATTCCTCAAATCTTGAGCATCAGAAATTGTTGTCTGACCTTCGGCTTGTGTTGCTAAGACTGCAATAATTGGAATTTCATCAATTAATTTTGGTATAATTTCACCGGAAATTTCACAACCTTTTAGTTCCGGAGAGTATTTAACTTTAATATCTCCAACAAGTTCTCCGCAAGTTTCGTGTTCATCAAGAATTTCAATATTTCCGCCCATTTTTTTTACTACTTCAAGAATTCCTGTTCTTGTTGGATTTAATCCGACATTTTTTAAAATTATTTCTGAATTCGGTACAATCAATCCTGCGACAATAAAATAAGCTGCAGATGAAATATCTCCGAAAATATTGATTTCTACCGGTTGAAGTTCTGATTTTTCAATAGATACGGTTGTTCCTTTTGTAGAAATTTTTGCCCCCATGTGTTTAAGTAAAATTTCGGTATGGTTTCGAGAAATAAACGGTTCTGTAACTGTGGTTGTTCCCTCTGTGTTTAATCCTGCAAGCAAGATACAAGATTTCACTTGTGCGGAGGCTATTTTTGATTGAAAATTTATTTAATGGTGCTTTATGATTATTCGATGTGATTTGTGCGCCCATTTGAGTTAGTGGTTCAATTACTCTTTTCATTGGTCTTTTTGAAAGGCTCTCATCTCCAACAAGTGTTGATTTGAAATCTCGACTTGCTAAAACTCCCGTCAATAATCTCATTGTTGTTCCGGAATTTCCACAGTCTAAATCAATGTTTGGAGCTGAAAGTTTTCCTGTTGAATTAATTTCAACTGTTGTATCATCAATTAATTCAATATTAACTCCTAAATTTTTAAAAATATTTAGGGTTGAATGAGGGTCTTGTCCTGTTGAAAAGCTTCGGATAATGGATTTCCCTTTAGCTAATGACGGGAAAATAATTGCTCTATGGGACATTGATTTGTCTGCAGGAATTGTAAGAGTCCCTTTTAGACTATTAAAATTTTGTTTAACTACTTTTTTCATAGCTAGATATTAGCATAAAATCATCTATTTATATAATTGATAATTTTGTATTTATGGTGGCATAATCAAATTATGTATAGAAGAGGTCAAACATTTTTTGGAAGTATTATTGCAATATACATTGGTTTGTATTTTGTTTCACCGCAAATTGCAAATTTTTGTTTAGCGGTGTTTTTTATATTGTTAATTCCTGCATTGATATTGCGATACTTTTTTATGGATTCATTGTACAAAGGAAGTATAAGTATTGTTCCTAAACGTTTTGTATTCAATAAAAATACGATTTATAATGAACATTGTACTGTCAAATATTTTCAAGATGAAAAAATTGTAGTTCTTGATAATGTTGCAAACAAAAAACTTGAAAAACGAACATTTACTATAACCAAAGAAAAAAATAAGGTTAATGTTAATAAATGCTGGAATGAAGTTTGTAAAATTTTTGATGCCTTTATTTCGTTAGATTCATTAGCTTCATTTTATAGCTATGAAACAAAAGTAGACATAATAACAATTAAATCTACAACCGGTAAAGATTTTGCTAAAAAAGACAATGACATCAAAATTGATTCAACAAATACAGGTGCAAAATTTGTTGAGATGGGTGCAATTCAACCAGATCCGTATAGCAGAGGGCTTGAACACCAGCGACCTTATGATGAAAAATTTGTCAATATTGATAATATCCACCAAGCAGAAAAAACTCGGGAACGTGATATTGAAGCTCCTCAATTTATTGACCTGAGTGATGCTTTAGACGCTGGACCTAACAAGATTGATGTAAATAACAGTGGCGCAGATGAAATTGCTGTTCTTCCTGGGATAAATATTGTAATGGCTAAAAAGATTGTTGAATATCGAGCTGCAAATGGATTATTTAAAGATGCAGATGATTTCATAAAAGTTGCGAATGTTAAAGAACATTTTATTTCAAAAATTAAATCTATGATAGTTATCGGAGAGCCAAAGAAAGCAGATAACGGTGGCGATGACGATCAAGGAAGAATAGTTGATATTTAGTAATAATGATAGATGTTTATAAGATACTTGAAAATACAACTGTGGAAGGGCCGGGAAATCGTTTCTGTATTTGGGTTCAAGGTTGCAAAAAACATTGTCCTTATTGTTGGGCAAAAGAAACCTGGGATTTTGGAATAGGGCAAAAGTACAGCATTACAGATTTGTTTTCAATGATTAAAAATCAGCAATCATCAATTGAGGGTGTAACTTTTTTGGGTGGAGAACCTTTTGAACAGGCAAAAGATTTAGCGGAGCTTTCAAAACTAATTAAATCTTTAGGTCTTTCTATTGTGTGTTTCACGGGTTATACAATAGAAGAACTTAAATCACAAAATAATAATGATGTAAACAATTTTCTTTCACAAATAGATTTATTAATTGATGGAGGTTTTGAAAAAGAAAATTATGATCTATCTCGCCCGTGGGTTGGCTCTTCTAATCAACGGTATCATTTTTTGACGAATTTTTATAATCCGGAAATAATAAAAAAATACAAAAACAAAATTGAAGTCCATATAAATCAAAATGGAAAAGTTGAGATTAATGGAATGGGAGATTTTTCAAGTATAAATAAAAATTTTTGTTTACAACTAGGGAAAGATAATGTAAAATAAATATCAAATGAGGGCATTATATAATGGAAAATAGAATCGTTGTACAATTATCACGTCTTTTTAGAGCAAGATTCCCATATATTTATATTACGACTTGGGAAGAAGAAAGAGCGATAAGTCTTATTAAGAAAATTTCAAAATCAGAAAAGCTTATACGTGTTGCACGTGAAGTCTATGTTTGGACTCAAACTAACGGATTTGTTGTTGATGGACAAAAAATTGACGGAACTCAAAGTCCGGATAAAGCGATTGATTTCATCAGGGATTGTAACAAAAATTCAGTATTTGTAATGTGTGATTTTCATGTTTTCTTTGGGGTGAAGGGGCGTCAAGTTGATTACAACGTAGTACGACGTTTAAGAGATAATTTGTCCGATTTAAAGACAAGCAAGTTTAGAAAAAATGTTATTTTCTTGGCTTCGGAATTATTAATTCCTGAAACTATGCAAAAAGAAATTACAATTCTTGATATGCCACTTCCTACTTTGTCTGAAATTAAAGCAAAATTTGACAAAATGATTACCCAAAATACTCAAATTGATACTTCAGGTTTAGATGAAGAAGGTAAAGAAAAACTTTGCAAGGCTGCAATGGGTTTGACTTTGCAAGAAGCAGAAAATGCTTTTGCACTTGCGATGGTAAATGATGGAAAGGTTGATGTAAGTGACTTGGATATTATTTTGAGTGAAAAAATGCAGGTTATTAAGAAAACCGGTATTTTGGAATTTATCAATACTGATATAAAAATATCAGATGTCGGAGGTTTGGAGAATCTTAAAAGTTGGTTGAACAAAAGAAATAATTCGTGGTCTGAGTCTGCAAAAAAATATTGCCTTCCTGCACCTAAAGGTGTTTTGATTACAGGTGTTCCCGGTTGTGGTAAGAGTTTGACTGCAAAGGCGATGAGTGCTGCTTGGCAATTACCATTGCTAAAATTAGATTTTGGTAAAATCTTCTCAGGAATTGTTGGTAGTTCAGAAGAAAATATGAGAAAAGCAATTAAAACAGCGGAAGCGGTTGCTCCATCTATTCTTTGGGTAGATGAAATAGAAAAAAGTTTGAGTGGATTAAATTCAAATGGTGATAGTGGAACTTCTTCCAGAATCTTCGGTACTTTTTTGACTTGGATGCAAGAAAAAACAGCTCCTGTTTTTGTAATTGCGACTGCTAACAATATTAACAGTCTTCCTGCAGAACTTTTGAGAAAAGGTCGTTTTGATGAAATTTTCTTTGTAGATTTGCCAACTCAAAGGGAACGTGAAGAAATTTTTAAACTCCATTTGTCAAAAAGACTTAAAGACAAAGATGTTGCAAGTAAAATTGAAATTAATAGTGACCTTTACAAACAATTAGCTCAAATGACAGAGGGTTTTGTCGGTGCAGAAATTGAGCAGGTTGTGATTTCTGCTTTGTATGAAGCATTTTTCAATAAAAGGCCTTTGGAATTTTCTGATTTGGCAAACACAATTAAAAATGTTGTACCATTGTCCGTTACTCAAAAAGAGCAAATTTTGGCAATTCGTCAATGGGCAAATATTCGTGCTGTCGCCGCAACTAAAAAAGATGATATGGTTGAATATAGCTCAAAAGCAGATAGCGAAGATGATGTAAATTCTTCTCGTGGCGGAAGAGCTTTAGATGTGTAAAAGAAAGGATTGAGTACAGGTGTCAATTACTTTGATGGCTTACCCTATGGCTTTTTTGATAAGCCCGGAGCAAGCAAAAAAAGAAAAACTCAGACGAGCTGCTGATGATAAGATTAACGAAAAAGTTGCAAGCAAAACCCTACGTTCAATTCGAGTTTTGACTAATCTTATGTTGCCACAAGTCAAGGGATTGATGCTTCAAATCCCAAATTTACCTCTTGGAGAATATAGCTATTCTTTCTCAACCGGTTTAAGAGTTGATTGGAAAGCACAAGGAAAATTCTCCTCAGCAACTCTATATGGAATTTCTGATTCTCAAGTTTTGCAAAAACTGGGAGAAGAATATTTTCAAAATTTAGATGCCGTTGCAATGAGTAATGTTCGTCTTATTGATTCAAGTGAATTCTTTTATTACAACTATGAAACTTCATATAGTAGTTTGAAAGATATCTATACCAACTTGAAAAATGAAGGTGCAAAACAGATTTATACAACTGCTGATGATGAAGTTGTTGCACAAGTTGATGGGCAAAATGTCAGGTATTTTAAAATTACCGGCGAGCAAAAATATACCCTTGAAGTAGAACAAAAAGTTACTATTATGAATATCGGAATGGGCTCTGATACTCAAGGAACAAATGTTTCATTTGGCGGTTTAACAGATTTGAGAATTCAAACAAACATTAAACCGGAAGAATTAAAAACATTTTTAAAAGCTTCAAACTATTTATATTATGAGGGAAATTCTCAAACTCCATTGAAGAACAGTGAAGCAACTCTTAATTGGATTTTAAAAGATGGTTTTTACGTTGCAGAGTTTTCCGGTTCAAATAATTCTGCAATAATAAAAGAAGCCGAAATATTGTTTAGAAAAATGAATATTGCTGCCGGTAGAGATTTGAGATTGATAAATGAGCAATCCACAATTGTTTATACATATACAACAAATTATACCGATAAGGAAATGTTGTTGAATACTTTGACTGAGCACGGAGCAAGTGAAATCTTTCAAGAAAATGGTGAAATTTCCTGCAAGTTATTCGGAATGGAAATGATTTATCACAGGCAAAATAGCTCAGATGCTTATACTCTTGATATTACGCAAGTTTCAGATAAAGGTGAATGTCAGGATATGATAAACGATTTGAATGAAGAATATGGATTGAATATTCAGGAGATGACATACAACAAAATTAAAGAGCGATTGGATAAAGAAAATATGCGATTAGAAAGTGAATCTGTTTTGGAAGATAATTCAATTGTTTTGACGATTGAGGTTTAGGAGATAAAAAATGGGTAAAATGAAAATCAGATTATTTCCTGACGGAACAATTCAAATGGAAACAGAGGGCATAAAAGGTAAAAGATGTACTGATTATGCAAAAGTTTTGGCAAAATTAGCTGATGCAAAGATTTATAGTATTGATAAGACTGAAGAGTATTATCAACAGGAAGTTTTGGAACTTGACGAAACTCAACATTTAGAGGATAATTAGAACTAAATAATTTTTAAGATAGAAATGGAGAGGTGTCCGAGCGGCTTAAGGTGCAATCTTGGAAAGGTTGTGTGGGGGTAACTCCACCGCGGGTTCGAATCCCGCCCTCTCTGTTTTTCCTAATAAACATTAGTAATTTTCATATTACATCGTCCTAAAGATAGCACAACAGAAAAATTCTATAAATGATTGATTAATCATTTTATACCATTGAATTAGACTATTGATAGCACTGGTAAATTTTTACTATAAATATAGTAGAGGAAGTTTCATGATGGGAAATACTAATGAAAAATTGGTATCGAAGAAACATCTTGGTATTGGTACGTCATTTGTGATAGCTGCCTTAGCTGGGTTTGTTTCTATTTGTACGTCTTCTCCTGTTTCGGCAATTGAAGATAATAGAATTATAGTTAATACTCCAAATCAAGTTATATCTGGAAATCATTCTGGAGTAACCGATAACAACAATTGGCATGATTGGTGGTCTGAATGAAATGTTGAAGGTGGTATTGTTAAAAATAAATCTCAAGATTTGACAATTAATAATGCTATTTTTGATAGAAATACTTTTACTGTTCACAATCCATTAGTTGTTGAGGGTGATGTGATTTTCATACTGTTTTAAATCTTATACTATTTCCTTTAAACGGATAGAAATATAATTTTTTGCTAAAATATTGAGTATTTTTTATTTTGAATAATCTATACATTTTGTTAATTATGATAAATAATAACAATCTTTTGTGGTATGATAAATACATCAAATTTAGAAATCAATATTAACATTATATATAAAATGTTATATTAAATCTAAAATAAAGTTGCATAATTTGATTAAGAAGAAACAATTTAAATTGTTGGAGGGAATATAGTGCAAAATATTGTAGTCGGTGCAGGGTTTTCAGGAGCAGCTATTGCGTATTTGTTAGCTGAAGAATTAAATCAAAAAGTTATTATAATTGATAAAAAGGACCACATTGCTGGGAATAGCTATGATTATCGTGATGAAAACGGTATTATGATTCACAAATATGGTTCTCATATTTTTCATACAAATAATGAAAAAGTTTGGGCTTTTTTGAAAAAGTTTACTTCTTTTAGCACTTATATGCATGAGGTAGTTGGTATTTTAGATGGCATAGAAGCTCATATTCCGTTCAATTTTAATACCTTGTATCAAGTATTTCCAGAATCAATGGCTAAAAGATTAGAAGAAAAACTATTAAAAACTTTTGAATATAATAAAAAAGTCCCAATTTTAGAATTTCAAAAACAAGATGATGAAGATTTAAAATATTTAGCAAATTATGTTTATGAAAAAATATTCTTAAATTATACAACTAAACAATGGGGTGTTTCTCCAAAAGACGTAGATGGTGCTGTAACTGCCAGAGTTCCCGTATTTTTGAGTAAAGATAATAGATATTTTCAAGATAAATATCAAGGTATCCCTTTAGATGGTTATACAAGTGTTGTTGAAAAAATGCTAAATCACCCAAATATCGACATTTATTTAAAAACAGATTTTAATGAATATAAAAAATCATATCCTGAATTAGTAAAAAGTGCTAGAATTTTTTACACAGGTTCAATTGATGAATTCTTTGATTACAAATTTGGGCAATTGCCATATAGAAGTGTTAATTTTAAATTTGAAACTTATGATAGAGAATTTTATCAATCTCATGCATGTGTAAATTATCCAAATAATTATGATTTTACAAGGATTCACGAATACAAACATTACTTACAAGATAAATCTTCAAAGACTGTAATTGCTAAAGAATATTCTGAGTTTTTTGAACTTGGCAAAAATGAAAGATATTATCCAATCGCAAGTGAAGATAATGCAAAATTGTATGACAAATACTTAGAAGAAGCTAAAAAAGTTAAAAATATTTATTTCTTAGGTCGTTTAGGTGATTACAAATATTATAATATGGATCAAGCGATAGCAAGAGCTATTGAACTTTTTGAGGAGATAAAATAATGCCAAAAGTTTCAGTACTTGTTCCTGTTTATAATGTTGAGAGATATCTTAGAGAATGTTTAGATAGTATTGTAAATCAAACATTGAAAGATATTGAAATTATTTGTATAAATGATGGTTCTAAAGATTCTTCATTATCAATATTAGAAGAATATGCAAAAAATGATTCTCGAATAAAAATTATTGATAAATCTAATTCCGGTTATGGTATTTCAATGAATATAGGACTTGATAATGCGACAGGTGATTATGTTGGAATAATTGAGTCTGACGATTTCGCAGATTTAGGTATGTTTGAAACTCTTTATAATATGGCAGTTGAAAATAATGTAGACCTTGTAAAATCTGACTGGTATTGTTATTGGACAAAAAATAATTCTGATATCAAAGCAAATGCAATATCAAAAGAGTTGTCAAACCGTGTTTTTAGTACAAAAGATGAACCTTTTGTTTTGAAAATGCAACCTGCTATTTGGAGTGGAATTTATAAAAGGGAGTTTTTAAAAGAAAATGATGTAAGGTTTTTAGAAACTCCGGGGGCAAGTTATCAAGATACAGGTTTTTATTTCAAGGCAATGATGCAAGCAAAATCTGTTATTTTTACTACAGAAGCTTTTTTGCATTATCGTCAGGATAATTTGAATTCATCTGTAAATAATAAAAATAAAGTTTATTGTATTTGTGACGAGTATAAGGAAATTGAACGATATATCAAAGCTAACCAACATTTAGTTGAATCATTTTTAGAATACTCTTATGCTTGTCGTTATAAGGCTTATGATTGGACGGTTTATCGAATTTCGGAAAAATTTATTCCTGATTTTATAGATAATTTCGCGCGAGAATTCAAAGAAATTGAAAAGAGTGAAGTTTTGGGAAAATATTTTTATTCACAAGTAAATAAAAAAGATTTTGATTTGTTATTGAATAATACAAATAAATTTTGTAAGATTTTTCTGAGAAAAATCTTTTTTAGAAAAATAAGAAATTTTCGCAAAAAGTTGATTTCAGTGAATTTTAATTCAAGCAGAAAAAGTTTAGTTTTATTTGGAAAGCAAATTTGGTGCGAAAAATAATTATTTAACACTCCCTTGAATTTTTTTGAATAATTTAATAATATATAAAGAAATGATGAAAGAGTTTGATTATAAAGAATTTGCAAATGTTTTGAGGTTTCAAGTCCGTGGGCTTGTACCGGAACAGTTTAAAGATAAAGAACAAGCTTTACAAAGTCTTATTTTTGAAGAAGCAAAGTATTTTGGTCAAAAATTTAGTAAGTTTGATTTGATTGATAGTTTAAGATGTTCAACTATTATTCAAGTTATTGGAGAATGGTCATTTCACAAGTATATAGATTGTTGTATTGGCGGTGTTCCGGAGGAGTTAAAATCTTCAATCGTTCATAACGTTAATGAAGACATATTTAATTCTCTTATAAAAATTTCTGAGCTTCAAGGTTCGGAGTCTCAAGACATTCCAATAAAAGGTTCAATTCTTGCTAACATTGAAACTTTAGTGAAGAAATCTTATAAAACACAATTAGAAAATTTACGAAATGAAGATAAAATTAGTGATATCTGTTATAAAAAGACGATAAAATCAAATAATTTTAAAGATTTAGAGAAAAATCAAGATAAGTTTTTTGATGATGTCCATTCTGTTCCGGTTTCAATTTGGGATATAATTAAAGCTGAACCTTTTGTGTCTTTGGCTTACATTGTTACATTACCGATTACCTTTTTCGCATTTATTGTTGCTACTTATAATAGAGAAATACTATTTGCAATATTTATATTAATTATCTTTTGTATTTTATTGTGGCGTTTTCTTACAAGAACTGTTGGGATTTTATTCAAAACCGCCAAATAAAAATTAACCTTGTTTAAAATTGTTTCTTGCATATTGAGTTAAATCAAGAAGGTTGTAAGCATCTTCTACTGTGCAATTTTTACTCCAACGTGCCGGACAGATATCTATTCCGCCTCTTCTTGTATATAATGCGCAAACGAATAATTCATCACCTTTGTTTAATTTGTCAAGAAGTCTTTTATAAATCATTTCGCAACATTCTTCATGAAAATGATATTCAGAACGAAAAGAAATTAAATATTTTATCAAGCTTTCTTCTTTAATATGTTTGTTTGATTTGTAATAGATGAAGACATCTCCGAAGTCTGGTTGGTGGGTAACTCTGCAATTGGAACGAAGAGAATCAAACATTAGATAATGTTTTTGCGGGGTTGTTGTTTCATCTGCTTCAATTAGTTCCGGTGCTTCTTTGAATTTTTCAATGATTGTCGCTTTTTGGTCAATGAATTCAATTAAATTATCGAAGTTATTGAAAATATTTATTTTAGGTGAATTGTTGTCTAAAAAATTTACTTGAACTTCAGTGTTTAACTTTTTACTTAAATCTTGTTCAATAAAATCTTTACATTTACTTAGACATTCATCTATTGTTATTCCAAGGCGGGTCATATTGAAAGAATTAAGATAGAGTTTTAGGGATTTTGATTCAACGATAAATTCACTTGTACAATTGTATTTTATTTTTAAAAGTCTTGTTACAGGAATTCCGTTTTGTGTCATTGCTGAGAATTCATAAGCATGCCAAATATCCCAACCAACAAATGGTAAATTGTTGTTATCAATATTGTATTGTTGTCTGTTTTCAAATCGAGGAACGGCAACAAGTAATGACGGGTCATAAGTTTCGCTTCCATCTGTTCTTTTCCCTAAAAATTTTGCCGCAATTTCTTCTGTTTGATTGGTTTGCATAATTTCCCTCTCCTTTTTAATATTGTATAACAAAGTTCTTAAAATAGACTTTCAATAAAATCTTCTGCCCTATCTGCAATTGATTGGTTTATAAATGACATAACTTTCCTTTGTTGTTCTGTCAAATCATTAGATTTTGATAACTTTCGAGTCAATCTTGCCATAAAATCGACCATTGGTAAAATTTCTCTTTCATCAAACATAATTTCATAATTATTTATATCAAAAGAAGAAGATGTTGCTGGGAGAAAATCGTCTTTGACGTCAAATCTTTTCATGTGAAGTTCAAATTTATCAGGGTTAACTCTATCAATGCAGTTGAATTGATAGCAAGGTCTACATTTTGAAAGAGTTTTTTGAAAATCTTCTAAGTCATTTCCTTGAGCATCATTTGTAAGGTTGCATTTCATTTTGATTTCCGTGTAAAATTTTTTCCCTTGTTTTAATTTTCTATCTTCACCTAAATATGTGCCAAATTTTGAATAAGCTTTTTTGCCAATATAGAGATTATTTATTCCAGTAAATGATATGTCCAATTGTTATCTCCTTACTAATGTTGATATTAATAAGTCCAATAAAAATTATTTTTGCTAGCCTCTTTACAATATCAGAAAAAGTATTATAATGATTTTGAAAGTATTAAATGTATAGAGTACACTAATAATTTTATTATCTGCACGAATATATCATTTAACATTCTATAGACGAATTTCAAAGGAGATAAATTATGAGTATATTTGAAGCTGGAATGATGATTTGTTTTGGGGTAAGTTGGCCATTAGCTGCATATAAGACATATAAATGTAAGTGCGTACATGGTAAGAGTATATATTTTTCAATGTTAATTATGCTAGGGTATATTTGCGGAATTACTCACAAACTACTATATTCTCGAGATGTTGTAATTTGGTTGTATATTATAAATATGGCATTTTTGCTGACGGATATGATTTTGTGGTACAGATATAGAAACAATCCTGCACCTGTTACAGTTCAAGTTGAAGATGAAACTGTTATTAATGAAGAAGTAGAAGTTTAATATATTTGGAGAAGAGGCGAGTTGATTTATCAACTCGCCTCTTCTCTTACGTAAAACAAATTTCAGTTTTGTTTTTCTTTTCTTAATTTATTTATGAAATGTTCAAGTCTTTTAATTGCTTTTTTAAGATTTTCTAAAGAGTATGCATAAGATATTCTTAAATACCCCTCTCCACTTTGTCCAAATGCTGTTCCCGGGACGGCTGCAACTTTTTCTTCTTTAAGAAATTTTGTTGCAAATTCCTCACTTGTCATTCCAAATTCTTTAATACAAGGAAATACATAGAATGCTCCATAAGGTTCAAAACATTTTAGTTTCATTTCTTTAAACGCATTTAGTAAAAATCTTCTGCGTTGGTTGTATGCTATGCGCATTTCTTCAACATCTTTATCACCATGTTTGAGTGCTTCAATTGCTGCATATTGACTTATTGTTGGAGCACACATTATTGCAAATTGGTGAATTTTTGTCATTTGTTTGATGATTTCAGCAGGCGCGCAAGCATAACCTAATCTCCAACCTGTCATTGCATAGGCTTTTGAAAAACCGTTAATGAGAATTGTACGTTCTTTCATTCCGTCTATTTCAGCTATTGAAACGTGTTTGTCTTTATATGTTAGTGCGCTGTATATTTCATCAGACATAACAAAAATATCTTTTTCAATAACAATTTTTGCTACTTTTTCGAGGTCCTCTCTTCCCATAATTGCGCCTGTTGGATTGTTTGGATATGGAAGAATTAAAACTTTTGTTTTGTCAGTAATTGCGTTTTTAAGTTCCTCCGGAGTTAATCGGAAATTATTTTCTTCTTTTAAATCAATAATTACAGGTTTACCTCCTGCAAGATAAGTGCAAGGTTCATACGAAACGTATGACGGTTGAGGAATTATAACTTCGTCATTAGGGTTTAACATTGCTCGAAGTCCTACATCAATTGCTTCTGAGCCTCCAACAGTTACTAAAACTTCTGAATTGGGGTTGTAGTTTAAATTGTGATGTCTTTTTAAATAATTACAAATTTCAATTCTTAAATCTTTAAGCCCTGCATTAGAGGTGTAGAATGTTCTTCCTCTTTCAAAGGAATAAATTCCCTCATCTCTGATGTGCCAAGGTGTTTCAAAATCAGGTTCTCCAACACCGAGAGAAATTGCATCTTTCATTTCACTCACGATATCGAAAAATTTTCTTATTCCTGACGGTTTAATTTCTAAAACTTTGTCTGAAAGTGGGTTCCTCATGGAGTGATGACCTCTCTTTCATCTTCATGTTTTTTATCTAAAATTGTTCCGTGGTCTTTGTATTTTTTTAGGATAAAATGAGTGGCAGTACTAAGTACACTGTCAAGGGTTGATAGTTTATCAGATACAAATGCCGAAATTTCTTTTAATGATTTTCCCTCTAGTGTAACTAAAAGGTCAAAACCTCCTGAAATTAAATAAACAGAACGAACTTCTGGATATTTGTAAATCCTTTCTGCTATTTTATCAAATCCTTGTCCTCTTTGTGGGGTTACTCGAACTTCAATTAGTGCAGTAACTTTTTCACATTTTGTTTTATCCCAATCAATAAGAGTGTGATAACCACAAATTACTCCCTCTTTTTCTAATGCTTCCATTTCGTTCGCGATTTCAAGTTCGTCAGCGCCAAGAAGAACTGCCAGTTCTTTGAGGCTCATTTTACTGTTTTTTTCAATTAGCGATAACAATTCTTCTCTCATAAAATTTTCTCCTATTTGATTTGATTTTTGAGTTCTCGTCTAACATTTGATAATGGTCCGTTGTTTGGATTTCGGACATTCTGATAATATTTTTTTACGTATGTAATCGGATATTTTGGGAGCCAAGACAATTTCATAAAAATAGAAACTGTTTCAGCTCCTTGTGATAACATAAGTTCATCAATTGTATCTTCATGGGCAGGTGAAATTGATGAAAAAATCTTGATTAAATAATCTGAAAAAGTTAATACGGAGTAACCTGTCATTGCTCCTGTATTAACAACAATATTATAAAAATTTAAGTCTTCTTTTGTTGCTAAATTATGTTTTGCATCAGCCGGAAGTGAGAGTGTTTCCGTATTTACTTGTTCAAGTTCATACCATTGCCCGTTGTATAAAATTCGCATAACGTTTGGTTTTGGCATATAAATATCATCAAATTCGTTTTCTAAAATGACCTTTCCATCATATCCTACAATCCCGTATTTGTAATTTCTGTAGGTCAAAAACATTTTTCCAAAAAGAATATCAATTTTTGAATAAATCGGTTCAACAATTACATTTCCATATTCGTCATAAATTCCGTAGTCGTTGGAATTTCCGAATTTTGCAAATTTTGAAACAACTCTATCTGCATGTAAGTATTTAATAGGTACAAGTTCTTTCCCTGTGTTATCAATAAGTCCGAATTTGTTTTTTTTATTTTGGACAATCCAAGAATTATCTCCAAGGCGAATCATTTTTTTATAAATTGGTTGAATTAAAATATTCCCTTGTGAATCTTTAGCTCCCCATTTTTCATTTTGGGAAAAAGTTACAATATTGCTAGTTGTATTTGCTGGAGTTTGAGTTTCTTGAGCTTGAGTTGGAATGCTCGAAAATATAAATATTATACCTATCAAGATTAGTAACTTTTTCATAATATGATGATAACATAAAATTTGTTATGATATAATAATTTTGTTAGTAAGTAAAAAATATTATAACTATAATGTCAACAAAGAGAGTAAAATCAGTAGTAAAATTTTTATCAATCGTATTTACTTTTGCGCTAATTTTAGGTGCATTGCCTTTTGTTTTATATTTAAAAGTTTTACCTTGGGCTATTTCAAATCCTCGTGTAATTAAGTATGTTGAAGATGTTTCTTCAAAAACACTTGGTGCCGATGTAAAAATTTCTAATCCGTCTTTGAAGACCTCTATATCTCCGAATATAAATTTTAAAGTTGATGAAATTAAATTGACAGGCAAAAATAAAAAACTTTTGGCTGATATGGATAAATTAAATGCAGATATTTCCTTGAAAGAAATTCCAAAAAAGAATATTATTTTAAAAAAAGTTGCATTAAATAACGTTTTTATTGATGTGAATCCAATTCTAGATTTACCTGTTTTTAAACAGAAATCTTCAGGTCAAGGTGAGTGGAATATTGATTTTTATTCTTCTGTTTTTTCTCTTGAAAATGCAGATATTTTGTATAAATTAGACAAAAATACATTTATTAACGTAAATGGTAAAAAATTAAAAATTGAAGATGATGTAGCAAAAAAACATTTGAGATACATAATTTCAGCTCAAATTATTAAGGGGAAGAACAAATTAAATGTTTCTTCATCTGACTACAATCGAGTTTATATTAAGGATAAAGATAGAATAGTTTTTGAAAATTCTCTGGTTGATATAAATAAATCTCATTTTAATTTTAACGGGTATTTAGATAAAAAAAATAACTATAATTTAACATTCAGGTCTAAAAATTTCTCAATTCCTTACGTTATTGATTTGTTAAATTCTCAGATTGTAGAAAATAATTTGGGTGAACAATTAGCTTACTTTAAAGATATTGATGGTAATTTTGATTTTGATTTTAATATTACAAACAAATCAATGAACGGAAATATTAAATTAAACAAGTTAGTATTTAAATTAATTCCATTTAACAATCTCCCGATATTACTTACTCAGGGAAATGTCAAATTGGATAGTCATAAAATTGTATTGAATGATTTCAAGGGATATTATAATGGCAAAACTTCTAATAAAATGGATTTTGCCGGAACGGTTAAAGATTATTTGAAATCAGTTGATACAAATTTAGTTGGGAATGCAGTTGTTACGAATGATTTTTCAACAAATTATTTGTCAAAAATGATTGGCTATCCTTTGCAAATTACAGGTAAAGCAGATACTAGAGTTCAATTAAAATCTAAATATAATAAAATTGATTTGTTGTGGTTATATAAGTTTGATAAGGGTAACGGTTTTGTTGCAGATGGCGATGAATCTTTTATGAATAACCTTGCAACTCGTGTTCTTGTGGCTAAAATGCATTTTGAAAATATGCTACTTAATATCAAATCTATAGATTATTATGCAGAATATCCTGATCGCAATCATAATGTTAAAAAGAAAAGAATTCCATTAGTAAGTTTTAGTTCCAATATTGATTTTTCAAATGGACAAATATTTGTTAAAGATTTTGGATTGAATCTTCCCCAGCCTATGCCGAGCGGTTTTATCAATATGTTGATAAAAGAAAAACTTTTCAAGCATGGAACATTTACAGGACATATCAAGGTTATAAATACAGGAAAATACCCATATCTCATTGGCAATATGAAAATGGATAAAGTTGCAATTCCAAGTCAAAGATTATTTATCCGATCCGGAGAATTAAAAACTGACGATAATCATTTACATATCTCCTCTAACGGTAGATATCGCAGGTCTGATTATGATATGTCAGGTGTAATTATTAATGAAATTAAATTTCCAATTGTTGTAAAAAATATAACTTTAGCACTTGATACAGTTGATGTTGAAAAATATTTGCAAGTTTTTAATAATCAAACTCCAAGTGATAAGGCATCAACAGATGTTAAAACAGAAGTTGCAAAATCTATCGAAAATAATACCGGTGATACTGATTCAGATGATAATACTCAAACTTTCGACCTTGCTAATTTGATTGTTGAAGAATGTGTACTAAAAGTAAAACAAGGTTTTTATAAAAATATTCATTTTTCCGATGCTGTTGCGAATTTATCTCTTGATAAACATAGTGTTTTGAAAATAAATGCTGACAAGTTCAATTTTGCAGAGGGGCAAACAACTGCCAAAATAAATTGTGACCTAAAAAATCATAAATATAATATATGGCTTGCTTTAATCAAAGTTAATTCTGATTTAATTGCAACTACGTTATTAAATCTTCCAAAAGAAATAAACGGTAAAGCAAGTGGGTTACTTGATTTGAATACAGATGATTCTTTAAAATTAAATGGCAGAATTCAGTTTAGAGTTTATAATGGGGTGATTGCGAAAATCGGACTTGTTCAATATGCATTGAATGTAGCATCTTTATTTAGAAATCCGTTAACAATGATTAGTTTATCTTCATTATCTGAACTTGTATCTGTTCCAGAGGGCAAGTTTGACCAAATTGATGGTGATATCTATTTGAAAAATAATATAGCAGAACGTATGATGATTAAATCTAAAGCACCACAATTAAGTTCGTTTATTATTGGTCGTTATGATATCGAAAAACAAGATGCGGCATTGAGAATTTATACAAAATTTTCAAATAGCAAAAAGGGAATGTACGGTTTCTTGAGAAATATTTCTTTGAATGCTTTAGCAAACAGAATTCCATTGAGTACCAGAAACGATAGTAATTATTATTCTGCAGAAATTTCTCAATTGCCACCAATTGATGCTGAAGACAAAGATTGCCAAATTTTCTTAACTAAAGTTGATGGTGATATTGTACAAAACAATTTCTTATCTTCATTAAAGAAGATTAAATAGTTCGGTTTTATATTATTTTTCAATATACTGAAATAAATCTTGAGTTGTGCATCTTAGGGCATCGCATAATTTATCAAGGGTTTGAAAATCTATCCCCTTGGTTTTTCCATCTGAATGTCTTTTTTATTTGGATAGCGATGGGAATAAACAATGTGAAGAAGAATTTTTGACGGGATTATCTAAGTATTTTAAATTTACTCCTGTATCTGATCAACATTATGTTTTGAAACGATTGAATGGTGAAATTTATCACGTTGCAGATGGAAATATGTTGTTATTTTTGAATGGTTTAGCAATGATTGCGGCAACTTTTTCAAAGGAAAGTGGAAGCTATAGACCTTGTAACGAGATAAATCAAGAGGGTGGGCATCTTTGTGAATCTCCAATTTGGTTGAGGATTGATGTGAATGGATTAAAAGGTCCAAATACATTAGGTCGTGATGTTTTTGAATTTATTGTTGGTGAAGATGGAATTGTTTATCCAAATTACGGTAAAGAACAATCAATTTATTATGGTAAACCAGAATATTATTGGAAAAATAATGATTATTATTGCTCAAAATCTAAAAATTCTTCCGGTCTTGGTTGTGCGGGGCGAGTTATGGAAGGTAACTGGGCGATGGATTATTAATTTATTCTAAAACTTTTAAAAATCTATTGTCAAACAATTTCCTTTATATGATAATAAACTTGAATGTAACAGTGATTATAATAGTCCAAATTATTATAATTGTATGATGGAGGAATTTGGAGTTATGGATATATTTTCGATATTTACACTGTGCGGGGGGTTAGCCTTTTTCTTGTACGGTATGATTGTTATGTCCGCAGGGTTGGAAAAAATTGCCGGGGGCAAGATGGAAAAACTTTTAGAAAAAATGACGTCTAATCCGGTTAAGAGTTTTGCTCTCGGTGCAGGAATTACAATAGCAGTTCAGAGTTCATCAGCCGTTACGGTTATGCTCGTAGGGTTTGTTAACTCAGGGATTATGAAATTATCTCAGGCTATCGGTATAATAATGGGTTCGAACGTTGGTACGACAATTACTTCTTGGATTTTAAGTTTGTCAGGTATCCAAAGTTCGAATTTTATTTTAAGACTGTTAAAACCTGAATCATTTTGTCCTTTGTTAGCTCTGATTGCTGTGATATTGATAATGACTTCTAAAAATAACTTATCAAGACGCAAAAATGTCGGAGCTTTTTTAATAGGTTTTGCTGTTTTGATGTATGGTATGCAATTGATGTCAACTTCTATGGCTCCACTTGCAGATGATCCAAGATTTTCACATGCTCTTACATTTTTTAAAAATCCAATATTGGGTTTGTTAGTTGGTACAATTGTTACTGCTGTTATTCAAAGTTCGGCAGCTTCTGTAGGTATGTTACAAGCACTATCTATGACAGGTGGAATTTCTTATGCCGTAGCTGTTCCAATTATAATCGGTCAAAATATCGGAACTTGTATTACTGCAGTTTTATCTAGTATTGGGGTTAACACAAATGCTAAAAGAGTTTCTGTTGTTCACGTTATGTTTAATGTTTTGGGCGCATTAATCTTTTTACCGATTTATGAATTTGGTCATTACTTTATAAATTATCCGTTTGCGGAAACTACTAATCCTTTTGGAATTGCGGTTTGTCATTCAATATTTAATATTGCAACTACAGTTTTGTTATTCCCGTTTGCAAAACAAATGGAAAAACTTGCTTATGTTTTAGTTAAAGACAAAAAAGATGAAAAAGAAGTTATTTTGGACGAAAGATTACTTCTTACTCCGTCTATTGCGATTAACCAATGCTATAAAACAACAGGTACAATGGCTAAAATTACAAGGGATACCTTGGTTATGGCTGTTAGAATGTTAAAACAGTATAATCCAAAAGTTGCTGAAGTTATCAATAAAAATGAAGTTCTTATTGATAAATATCAAGATACGTTAGAATCATTCTTACAAAAATTATCAGGTAAAGAATTATCAGATGAAGATAGTAATAAGATTTCTCAATTGATTTTGTCAATTTCAGATTTTGAAAAAATTGCAGACCATGCTATTCATATTTTGAACTTGGCAAATAAAATGCACCGAAAAGAATGGAAACTATTACCTGAAACTGTTGAAGAATTGAAGCATGTTGTTAATGCGGTCAAAGAAGTGTTTGATGTTACAGTTAATGCGTTTGTTGAGCATAATGTAGATAATGCATACCATGTTGAACCGTTAGAACAAGTTGTTGATGATATCGCTTATACTGCAAAGAAAAATCACATTAGGCGTGTTAAGAAAGAAAAAATCCATATCAAACGTGGTTTTGTGTATGCGGAAATTTTAAATGATTTAGAAAGAATTTCTGATCATTGTTCTAATATTGCTACAAATATTATTCAATCAGTCAATTCATCAATTCCAAAACACGTATTGAAAAATAAATTAAAAGATGCAAATAATGATGCTTTTGCCAAAACATTAGAAACATTTAAAGAACAGTATTCTGTTGAACCAATTTCAAAATAGGACGAAATGTTTGTTATGATTAATTTTGATGAGAATAATAAATATCTTTTGTCTGGAATTTATAATGTTTCTATGTCTGAAATTGACAGGTGCCAAATGGTAAAACCTGCGGCACTTTTAAATTTTATGCAAGATTTAGCTGCAAAATCAATAAATAGAATTGATGAAAATTTGTCTTGTGAGGCATTGTTAGATAAGGGTTTAGGTTGGTTTTTAATCAGGTATAGGATAGAATTTGATGATTATCCGATAGGGGTTGATGCTGTGAAAGTTTTGACCGAGTGTCGTGGAGTTAATCGAATGACTACTTACCGTGATTTTTATGTTTATGATTTGAAATCGGATAAACGACTTTTGCGAGCTGTGACATCTTGGTTTTTAGTAGATTTAAAATCAAAATCAATTGCAAATATTTTGCAAAACAGTCCGAATTTTATTACTTTTGAAAAACGAGAAGATGATTTATCTTTACAAAAAATTCGTCCGATTACAGAACCTGATAAAGAAAAGGTGTTTCACGTCCGATATGATGATTTAGATATGAACGGGCATGTAAATAATACTGTTTATATCACGTGGGCAATGGAAACTTTGGATTTCGATTTTCGAGCAAGCCACAAATTGAAGTTTTTAGATATTTATTTTAAACATGAAGTAAAATATGGTGATGACATTTTGTCTGCGGTTAAAATGGACAGCGAAAATTTAATTTCGACTCATTTGATAACGGATTCAAAAACCGGAACTGAGGTTTGTTTACTTAAAGCTCAATATATTGCGATTTAGTCAATTTGTGCTATAATTTTTTTGAAAAATGTTTAAGGGTATGGGGGAATAATATATATGAAAGAGAATGTTTTATCACTATTGGAGCAGAATACAAAATTATATGGTGAGAGAATAGCTCTTGGCAAGCGTAATAAATATGGTTGGAAAGAACTTACATATAAGGGGTTAGGTCTTTTGACAAAGCAATTTGCGAGTTATTTGATTACAGATTTGCAAATGCAAAAAGGCGAAAAACTTGCGATATTATCCGAATCAATGCCGGAAATGGGTGCTTGCTTATTTGCAGCCGTAATATCAGGCATGGTTACAGTCCCTTTAGATAACAAATTGACTATTTATGAATTAGAATCAATTCTTTCAAGCTGTCAACCATCAGTTTTGGCTGTTTCTCAGGCTAATTTAGAAAAAGGTTTAGAGCTTCAAAAAAGAATTTCAAGTATCAAACATATTGTTATTATGGACGAACCTCGTTATGCATCTGAATTCCCTAGTTTATATACACTTCCGACAGGGAGAGAATGTAAGTGGCGTCACAGATCATTAAGAGATACCGCTTTAATTATTTATACATCAGGTACAACAGGTGCTCCAAAAGGTGTACAAACGACTTTTGGAAATATGACAACTCAAGTTCTTGAAATGTCAAAGATTTTACCTGAAATTTTACCGCACGAAAATGTTAATCTTTTATCAATTCTTCCAATGAATCATTTGTTTGAATTGACTGTTGGTTTTTCAACATTTTTGAATAGAGGTTCTTCAATTTTTTATCCTCAAAGCTTAAAACCAAAAGATGTTTTGGGAGATATGAGAGAAAAGAAAATTGATTTTATGATTGTTGTTCCTGCATTTTTGAAGTTGTTGAAAAACACAATTGAATCAGATATCAGACTTCTTTCAAATGAAGAAAAACTTTTGTTTGAAAGAAGTTATGCAGCAGCAGAATATATAACAGATTATGATATCAAGCGACAATTATTTAGAAGCATTCTTGCCAAATTTGGTGGTAATTTCTATGGATTTATCACTGGAGGTGCGCCGTTAGATCCAACTGTAGGTGAATTCTTTGAAAGAATAGGTATAAAAGTTTTCCAATGTTATGGTTTGTCTGAAACAAGTCCTATTATTTCTGTTGATAGAGGTGATGATAGAAAATTGATGTCGGTTGGTCCTGTTTTGGATTCTTATGATGCTAAAATAGATTCGGAAACAGGTGAACTTATGGTAAAAGGTCCATCTGTTATGAAAGGTTATTACAATAATCCGGAAAAGACTGCAGAAGTTCTGGAACCTGATGGTTGGTTGCATACAGGTGATATCGGTGAATTCGACCATGACGGAAGACTTTATATTACGGGTAGAATTAAAAATATGATTGTATTATCCGGTGGTAAAAAAGTGTTTCCTGAAGAGGTTGAAACTGTTTTAGAGCAAGATGACAATTTTGCAGAAGTTTGTGTTTTTGGAGCAAAGAGAACAACAGGTGCAAAAGATGGAACAGAGGAAATTATGACTGTAATTGTTCCAACAGATGAAATTTTGAAAAAATATACAAATGATGAAGAACTTCAAAATTTCATCGTTCATGAAGTTAAAAATTTGTCAGTTCAACTTGCACCATATAAACGTCCGGTTAATATTGTTGTTCGAAAAGAACCATTCCCAAGAACAGCAACAAGAAAAGTTAAACGTAATATTGTTAAAGAGCAAACAATGGCTTTTGTATAATATTAAGATTAAAGCCTTCAAAACTCAGTAAAAATGTATTATATGATAAGAAACGATATTCTATTAGCGGATAATCATATAAAAGTTCTATCATTTATATTTTTTGTTTTTGCTCAGGTTGTGGAGTCTCTTGTTTAGATTTTGCGTCTTTGGGATTGTCCATACCAATCATTTTCATCACAGGGTGAATAATTGGGTGAGACATAATTGGAGCAAGGATTGCCAATCCTGCTACAGAACCAAACATTGAACCTGCTTCAACAACACCCCTTGCCAGATTTTCGCTGTCTTGGTTGATTGTTGAACGAGTAAATTTATCTCCGTTTCCTGCAGCTTTATTTATTTCTGTAAGTTTTGCGATTTTTCCGGATTCGTCCATTTTGTGGAATTTCATAAATTCGCTGGAATCTTTGAATGCTTGGAATATTGGTTCATTTTTGTATGCTTTCTTAGCTAGTGCAAAAGCTCCTTTTTTGCAGATTGGAGTAATTGCTGCTAAATAAATTGCTAAACATGTAATTTGATACAAAAATTCTTTTGTTGCTGAGAATTTTTTAGTTTGCGGGTCGATTTGTTTATCTGTAAGAATAAATGTTGGACGACCTACTGCTTTTAAACACGTTTCTGTTGTAACTTGGGTTACAGTGCTTTGAGTTGCATTAAATATTGCAGGGCTTGTAATAAAATTTTGAATTGCACTAATCATATTATCCTACCCTCATTCCTGTATTTGTAAAACTTGAAATATTAACACTTTGCAATGGTTGTTGTTTTTTTTCAACCTGTGGAACTGTTTTAGTTTTTGAAACTTCTATATTCGGAGTTTTTGATATTACATCAAGTTTTGCCGGTTGTTCTGTGTTATTTGGCTTTTTCCCCTTATGGAAAATCATATCAGTAAAAGGTTTAATAACTAATGAACATAACCCGGGGATAACAACTAGTGCTGCTGCACAAACTCCGATAAATCTAAGGTTATGTTTTGCCATTTCAGCTTGTTTTGCATCTTTGATGAGTGCTGCACCTTTCCCTGCTAAAGCTCCACAAGTTATATATGTTGGAATTGCGATAACTTCGGTTAGCCCTTCTCTTAAAGCTGCATATTTTTTAGTTTCCGGGGCTTCTTTTTTATCCATCATTGTGAATAACGGTCTGCAAATCCCTTTTGCGGTCGCAATTGCGACAACTACATAAGCCGGATTGTTATTCTTCCCCAAGGCTTTTAAACCTTTTGTAATTGTACTACCTATTGTCATTTCTTTATTTTTCTTCCTGCCGAATTTTTATTTTAGATTATTGCGAAAAATTTTTTCCGTCATTAATTCTAAATCAAAAGACAAGGAAAATTGCTATTTTATCTTAAAATTTTACAAAAAATTAATATTTTTTGTTGCTTGAATTCTTTGCTGGTGTTGGTTTAATATTTAAAACAATTTTGGTCGTGGTCGTCAATTATGCCTATAGCTTGAAGATAAGAATATATAATAACTGTTCCAACATATTTCATTCCTCTTTTTTTTAGATCTTTAGAAATCTCGTCTGATAGAGATGAGCTTGTAATAATTTTGCCGGTTGTATTTTTTAGAACTTTATTGTCTGTAAAACTCCAGATGTAATTTGCAAAACTACCAAAATCTTTTTGTATTTGCATAAAGATTTTGGCATTGTTTATCGCTGATAGAATTTTATTTTTACTTCTTATAATTCCAGTATTAGAGAGTAATTCGGCTATTTTTTCATTGTTGTAATTTGCGACTTTTTGAATGTCAAAATTGTCAAAGGCTTTTCTGAAATTTTCTCTCTTTTTCAAAATCGTAATCCATGACAATCCTGCTTGAAAAGATTCTAAAATTAATAGTTCAAACAGTTCGTGGTCATCATGTTTTGGAATACCCCATTCTTCATCGTGATATTTTGTATAAATTTCTGATTTTTCATCAACCCAAAAGCATCTTTTCATTTTTATCCTCTTTTTGCTAATTATACCGTTAAAATATAAATTCCGTAATAAAAACTTCAATAAATAACTTTTCTATTGTATAATCCTGTTAGAGCTTAATTTATGCGGGGTAAAAATGGATAATAAGAAAAAGTTTTGTATATTTATGTTTTTAATGGCACTTAGTGCTTCAAATATTGTAAAAGCAGAAGATAGCACTCTTGTTGCAACTCCAGAGGTTTCATCGCAAGTTCAAGATGAACAACAAGGTCAAATTAAAGGGAATAAAGATTCTTTTGATAAAGCGGTTGAGTCTATGGATAATAAGGATTATCAATCAGCAATTGTGTATTTGTCTGCTTATATAACTTCTAAACCTAAAAAATATGAAGCATATAAACTTCGTGGGGATTGTTTTTACGCATTACGACAATTTGTTTTAGCTCAAAATGATTATCAAACGGCAATTGATTTAAAAGCTAGTGATGATAAATTTTTAACTGGGACAAAAGTTCTGGGGGCTGTTGTTTTGGGCGCTGATAAACAAGAACAATTACAAAACCCCGAATTAGGAAATTTGTATGCAAAATTGATGTATGCTCAAAAGGCTTTGAATAACCCTGCTTACGAAACTTCATATTCAAAAGCTGTTGAATTCAATTCGCACATATATCTCCCACAACCTAAAAAATCCGATATTGCTTTAATAAATTGTCCACAAAAATATGGAAAAGTTTTAAATCCAAAAGGTGCTGATGAATATCTTTATGGAGCAATTGACGATATTGAAAATTCTCATTTCAATGAAGCAATTTATAAGGCACAGTATTTGACTTCAAATTATCCGAAATATTATTTAGGGCACTATTTGGTAGGGGTTTCAATGGTTGGACTGGAACAAGAAAATGAAGCTGTTGATTCTTTTAAAAATTCGCTAAAATATAACCCTTATGATTTTGAATCTTTGGCGAGTTTGGGGCAAATCTATTACGACAAGGCGGAAAAAACTTTTAGTCCCGATTATGCGAAAAAATCTATTGATTATTTCAAACAAGCATTGAAATATAATCCGAACTGTTACTTATATTATTACTATCTTGGACTGAATGAAATGCAATTGGGTAATAATGATTTAGCAATTATAAATTTCAATAAAGCTATTAAGTTTAATATAAATGATTATAATAGCAGGTATTATAAGGCTATTGCTCAGTATATTAAAGGTGATTATAATTCTGTAGTTGACGATTGTACAAAACTCCTTTATCGTCATGTATCAAATTACAATTCTGTATTGTATTTGAGAGCTTTAGCTCAATACAAATTGGGTGATAAGGAAAAAGCTATTGCAGATTTAGAAAAAATTCAAAGCGGTGTTGAAGATATTTATAATGCTGATGTCAGAATCATTTCAGCAAAAGAAAAAACATTACAAAATTATCTCTATTATTTAAAATCAAAATTGTTGCAAGATGAGGGTTATGGTGTTAAAGCGGATTTGATGAAAGCCTTACAAAATCCAATCATTGCAAAATTAAATCAAATTGAAAATGTTGCATCTTCCTATAAATCATCTATGAATGGTGAAATTATTTCTTTAAATGATTATAAAAATTTCGAAAATTTCTATAAAAATAGGCTTCCGCAATTGCTTCAACAGGGTGGTTTGACTATTTCGTTAGATGATATTGATAACCAATATGATTATATCAGAACAACTTTTGATGATTTGGGGATAAATTTTGTTTATTCAAATCCGGATTATAAAATGACAACAACTGAGGATTATGTTTATAAAAAATACTCATCTAAATTGACAAACGAAGATAGGCAAACTGTTTTAGCTCAAATTCCAAACGTCAAAACGGAGCCTCTTGTGCAGGTAAAACCGTTGCTAAAAGCTACAACAAGTCAAATGGATATGCTTCCAAGTGACTCTCAAACTTCAATTGCACAAATTTTGGCATCACAATCTTTGGGTGCTGTAATTACAGCGGCATTTGATAATAATTCCGTACAGCAGCCAAAAGAAGATGTTGTTGCTCTTCAACCAAAGCCTGCAATTTCAAAAGAATTGCCTCCTGAAGTTTCTGAAATTTTGAATGAAGATAAACAAGTTATCAAAACAGAAGAAAAGAAAGACGAAAAACATGAAGCTCAGCTCCATAGTGATTCATTGGTTATAGCAAGACAGGATTCCATTATAGATGGCACTTCTGAGGTTACTACACTAAAAGATGACTCACAAGAAGCAACAATGCCTGACTTCCCGATAGATAAAGAATTTAGTGTTGATTCTAAAATCACTCCAACAAAAGTTGTGGCAGATGAAATTAAACGGACTCAAGACTTTACAGTTTCTTATCCAAAAGAAGAAACTGTAAAAGTTGAAAAACCTATTGAACAACAACCTGTGATAGAAACTCCAAAGCCTGTTGCCACTCCGGAAGTTGAAAAGACAGAACCAATTATGGTAACGGCGCAAGATGTAACAACAAAAGTTGCAGATTCTATGGAGCAACCGGCGAAACCGGTTGAGGAAGTTAAAAAATCTGAACCTGTGAAAATCGTTGAAAAACACGCAGATATTAATCCTAAAGATTTTGATTTGGTTCATAATCAAGCTCCAAAAATAGCAGAAACAGATGAAGTTATTGAGCTTGCCCCAGAAAATTATATGTCAGATGTTGAAAAAGTTCTTTCAAATCAACAGTTTGGAAATATTAATAATCAAAAAGTTGCTAATAATTTCTCCGGTTTGAAGATTTCATCAAAAGTCGATGATGTTGCACAAACTTCTGAAAAGGTTGCAAATGGTGTAAAAGAACAGGTTGAAGAAACAAAAACTGCGGAGGTTTCTAAGATTGCAGAAGTGAAAGATGAAGCACAAATCGTTTTACCGGAAGAAAATAATTCTGCTAAAAAAGACGAAAAAGCTGTGTCTGTTCCTGTTGTGACTGTTCCTCATTTGGACGCTCCAAAAACTGAAAAGCCTGCAGTAACAACTGTTGCTTCAAAAACAGATGAAACTGTATCAGAACAACAAGAACGACCAACTATAGCACTTCGTCCACAAGCACAGATAGATGAAGTTGAGGAACAAGTTGATGAAACCGAAACTTCAGAAGTTAAAAATGATGATGTTACGGTTGAAAAATTTGTAGAATCTCAAAAAGCAGTAACAAAAGCAGAAAAAGAAAAAGGAAAAGCTGATAAAAAGGCTGCAATTGAACAATTTAAGCAACAAAAACAAGAGGCAAAAGTCGAAGCAAAAGCTAAATTGCAACAAGAAAAGGCTTTGAAATTAAAAGCAAAAGAAGATATGAAAGCTGCAGAAGTTTTAGCCAAAGAAGCTGATAAACAGGCTAAAGTTGAAGAGAAAAAAGCTAAGCTTGATAAGATTGCACAATTAAAAGCTCAAAAAGATGCAGATAAGAATGCGAAAATTGAAGCAAAGAAAGCTAGAAAAGCTAAAAAACTTGAAGAACTTGCACAATTAAAGCAAGAAAAATTAAAAGCAAAACAAGCAACTCTTGAAGCTAAAAAGGCCGCTCAAGAGGCGAAAGCTCAAGAAAAGGCGCAAGCACTTGCGGATAGGAAACGACTACTTGAAGATAGGGCAAAGGCAAAAGCAGAATTCAAAGCTCGCAAAGTAGAAGAAAAACTTGCTAAAAAACAAGAAGCTAAAGAATTAAAACAACAAAGTTTGGAGGCTAAAAAAATTCAATCTACAGAAAAAGCTGAGCAAATTAAATCCGTAAAACTTCAAAAAGTTCAAGATAAAAAAGCTAAAGTAGAAGAACAAAAAGAAAAAGTAAATTTAGGTGAATCTGTTGAAGTAGATGATTCAGCTTTAAAAAATGTTAAACCTGTTAAAGAAAATAAATTCAAAAAATTGTTCAAAAGACTACCAAAACAGAAGGATAAAGATACTGAACTATATGAAAATAAAAGTTCTGAAACAACAATACAGCCTATAAAAGTTAAAAAAGAAAAAGTTAAAAAAGAAAAAAAAGTTAAGGTCGAAAAAGAGAAAAAATCAATATTTTCGTGGTTTAAGAAAAAAGAGAAATCATCGAAACCCGTTGAACATAATAAAACAGTTATCAAATCGCTAAATAAAGAATGAAAAGGAAAAGAGAAACATTTGTTTGTTTCTCTTTTCAAGTAATAATACAATTCCCAATTTATATTATTCTATTTTAATTTAACATCAACGATTGTAGAAATAATTCGTCTGAATTTCCCCAAATAGTTGATGAATTGTTCCATTTCTTCTTTTGAAAAATTTTCCTGAATTTTTTCTTTTATTTTCAAAAATTCCTTGTGTCCCATTTTAAAGATGTTAGTTCCTTTTGGGGTTATAATACTTCGTTTTATTATAATGTTGTTTCTTGTATCGGCAACTCTTTTTATCAATCCTCTGGATTCCATTTTATTCAACATTTTTCCAACGTGAGCTTTCCCTTTAAATAGCAATTTTGCTAATTCAGATTGTGAAATATTCGGATTAAAATGAAGAGCATAAAGGATAGTAAATTCATCTGGACTACAACATTCCGCAATTTTTTGTGCTTGAAACTCTCGTCTGAAAGACTTGTTAAAGTTTGCCGTATAGTCGATTTGATAAGCTAAATTCTCTTCCAGTTCCTTGAATGTAGGATAATTTTCTTCCATACCTGTTTCCTTTTCAACCCGTATCCATTGTAATTGTACTATGTATGGAGTATAGATGCAATCCTTAATTGACATTAAAAAATAAATATTTTATGATTAGGGTAGAAAATTCTACCTTGTACTAGTAAAGTTGGAGAGCTATATGAAAATTAAAATGACAAGAAAACAAATGGCTATTGCCGTTTTATTGGTAATTATTGTGCCAATTATATATAATAAAGTTTCCGGAGCATTTGTTGGCTTGTTGCAAAGACAAGCTATGATGCAGCCAAAAGAGGTTGTTATTGATAATCCTGAAATGAAAGATATAAATGTTTCAGCAGAGGCAACAGGAAGAGTTGAAGCTAAGTATTCAGTAGATGTGATTGCTCGTGTTGCGGGATTTTTGTTGAAAAAATACTTTAAAGAGGGAGATTTTGTTCATAAAGGTCAGTTGTTATTTCAAATTGACCCAAGAGAATACCAATTGGAAGTAAATAATTCTAGTGCAACAGTAAATCAATACAGTGCATTGTTGAAAAATTCTCAACAAGAATTAAATAGAGCAAATGCCTTAATTAAGGAAGATTTAATCAGCCATTCCGATGTGGATTCTAGTTTAGCTACAAGAAATCAAAATAGAGCATTACTTGATGCCGCTCAACAAAAACTTGCGTTAGCTAGGGTTAATTTAAGTTATACTTCAATAAAATCTCCAATTGAAGGTAGAATTGGTAAGGTTAATATTACTGAGGGAAACTATGTTACACCTACATCAGGTTCTTTAGTTAATATTTCCAGTACAAATCCGGTGTATGTTACATTTAGCTTGAAATCAAGTGATTTCGTAAAATTGTTAAGAGCTAGTGACAGATTTAAAGATGTTCAAGTTAAAGTTCAATTTGAAAATGGAAATTGGTATGACAAAATTGGTACAATTGATTTTGTCGATAATAAAATTGACCAAAATTCCGGTTCTGTAGAGATGAGAGCAACTTTCGATAACTCCAAATATTACCTTGTTCCTGGAAATTATATGAAAGTTAAATTGATTGCACCAAGGAAAGTTTCATATATGACTATTCCTCAGTCTTGTACAAAAGGTGATGCGATGAGTGGCTATTATGTTTGGACAGTAAAAAATGACAAAAAAGATAAAAAAGGCTTAAAAGTCATAGAAAGAAAAGATATTAAGGTATCAGATGCAATTAATAACAATTGGATTGTTGATAGCGGATTGAAAAAGACAGATAATGTTGTTGTTACCGGTGTTCAAAATGTTACAGCAGATGGTCAAAAAGTTAAAATTATTGATTCTAAAACTTATGCAAAGAAAGAAGAAGCAGGTAAAGAGTAGTGAAAAAAATATTTGATAAAAGTAAATTATACTTTTTTATACAAAAGCCAAGATTTGCACTTGTAATTTCAATCTGTATAGTGATTGTCGGATTGATATCAATGTTTAGCTTGAAACAGGAGAGCTATCCGGATGTAACACCTCCACAAGTTCAGGTTAGCGCAAATTACCAAGGTGCAAGTGCCGAGGTTATTGAGTCTTCTATCGCGACAGTTTTAGAAAATAAATTAAACGGAGTTGAAAATCTTTCATATATGTCTTCAACTTCTTATGATGGAAGTTATTCATTGACAATGTATTTCAAGGTCGGTTCTGATAAGAATATCAACTTGATGAATGTTCAAAACCGTATTCAACAAGTTCAATCACAGTTGCCGGAAGATGTTCAAAGAACAGGTGTTACTGCAATTAGCCGTTCATCTGGTTCGGGTGCATTGATTTTAACTCTATACCCGGAATCCGGTAGTTGGTCACAGTTAGATTTGACTAACTATGGTTCAATTTATATCAAAGACGAATTGAAACGTGTTGATGGTGTTGCAGATATCAATGTATATGGTGCCGGTGATTATTCAATGAGAATCTGGCTTGACCCACAAAAAATGGCTGGTTTAAATGTTTCAATCAGTGAAATAAAATCTGCAATTTCAAACCAAAATACTCAGGTAACGGCTGGATCTTTAGGTGCATTACCTACAGATGATCCTCAAGCTTTACAACTTACATTAAAAACAAACGGTAGATTGTCTGATGTTAAAGAGTTTGAAAATATAATTATTCGTTCAAATATGGACGGTTCAAATATTAGATTGAAAGATGTTGCAAGAGTTGAATTAGGTGCTCAATCTTATTCAAACTTAGGTTTAGTTAATGGTAAACCGTCAGCGATTATAATGGTTTCTCAGCTTCCAGATGCGAACATTATTAATATGTCAAAAGCTGTTCATGCAAAAGTTGATGAATTGAATTCAAGGCTTACTAACGGAATTAAAATTTTAACTATTAAAGATGATGCAGATTATATCAAAGAGTCTATGCATGAAGTTGAATTCACAATCCTGCTTACTGCATTGATTGTTGTTCTTATCATTTTCTTATTCTTGGGTGATGGAATGGCAACTCTTGTTCCTTGTGCAACAATTCCGGTTTCATTAGTTGGTACATTCTTTGCTTTGCAAGCATTGGGAATGTCAATTAACTTGTTATCGTTATTTGCTTTAGTTTTAGCGGTTGGTGTTGTTGTAGATGATGCGATTGTTGTTATTGAAAACGTAAAACGTCACTTAGATGAGGGTAAATCTGCAATTATTGCAACTCAATTAACGATGGAAGAAGTTGGACCTTCACTAGTTGCAATGGCTTTAGTATTGATGGCAGTATTTGTTCCGATTGGATTTATGGGTGGAATGACAGGTGTTATGTATAAGCAATTTGCGGTATGTATTGCTGTTTCTATTGCAATCTCTGCAATCTGTGCTTTAACTTTATCTCCTGCAATGTGTTCTCATTTCTTGGGGCAACAAACCGAAGATAAACCTGCAAAAACTCCATTAATGGCTCATTTAAAACATATTCAATCAAGAATTGCTAAAAGAACGGACGTTATTGTTAAAAAATTCAATGATGGATTTAATAAAGTCGAAGAATTCTATATGGAATACGTAAGAAAGTTTGTTTATGACAAAAAACTTTTAATTACGTTCTATTTAGTGATTGTTGCATTGACATTGATTTCATTCAAAACTATTTCTACAGGTTTTATTCCTGATGAAGACCAAGGGGTATTACTTGCAAGTATAACATTGCCTGATGGCGCATCTCTATCAAGAACTGAAAAAGTCGCAACTAAATTTGTTGACCAAATTAAAGTCTTAGATGGTGTTGATGCACAAAAGCTTACCGTTTTTGGTGGTAACGGTGCAACAAACTCTGCTACGGCAATTATTCTACTTGATGATTATTCAGCAAGAAAAGTTGGACCTATTTCTTGGGTAAAGAGAAAAATTCAAGGAAGACCAACGGACTTATCTCATACTGCTATTTTGTCTAGAATAAGGAGAATTGCAGGAAAAACAAAAGAAGCTTCAATTATGGCATTCTCTCCTCCGGCAATTATGGGTATGAGTATGATGGGTGGTTTTGAATTCCAAATGTTATCACAAGGTGATTATACAGCTCAAGACTTAGAAAAATGGGCAAATAAATTGGTTGCAGCCGCAAACCAAGACCCAAGTTTGTCAAGTGTAAATACAACTTTCCAAGCTAACGTTCCTCAATATATTGTTGATATAGACTATGAACGAGCTTTGGCGCAAGATGTTGATTTACAAGAATTGTATTCTACATTATCATCAATGCTTGGTACATATTATGTAAATGATTTTAATAAATATGGGAGAGTATTTAAGGTTCAATTGCAAGCAGAAAGCAGATTTAGAGATAAAGCTACAGACTTGTCCGGTATTTATGTAAAAAATAAAAATGGTGTTCAAGTTCCTGTATTGTCAATTGTAAAATTAGAGCAAACAGTTGGTACAGCTTCAATTTCAAGATACAATCAGTATGAATCTGTTCAAATTCAGGGTCAGCAAGCTTCTGGGAAGAGTTCCGGAGATGCAATGGTTGCGATGGAACAAGTTGCACGAAAAGTATTGCCGTCAGATATAACATTTGACTGGTCTGGTACTTCTGCACAAGAAAAACAAGCTTCCGGTCAAACAATTGTAATTGTTGCAATGGCATTGGTATTTGTTTATTTATTCCTTGTCGCATTGTACGAAAGTTACACAATTCCGGTTGCCGTATTGTTAATTTCACCTGTTGCGGCATTAGGTGCTTTGTTGTTCCAAATGATGATTAACCAATCTTTTGATATTTATTCTCAAGTTGGTATGATTACTCTTATTGGTTTAGCTGCAAAACAGTCTATCTTGATTGTTGAGTTTGCTAAAGAAGCACATGAAAAACAAGGTTTATCTATAAGAGAAGCTGCTGTTAGTGCTGCAAAATTAAGATTTCGTGCGATTATGATGACCGAATTAGCATTTATTATTGGTGTCTTACCGATGATATTTGCATCAGGTGCTGGCGCAAATTCCAGAATTTCAGTTGGTTCAACTGTATTTGGCGGTATGGTTGCGGCTTGTACTTTGGGTGCTGTAATGACTCCGGGGTTCTACGTACTTGTTCAAGAATTTGTAGATAAATTCCCTAAAAAAGAAATTACAGATAAAGATTTGGAGATAGATGAATAATGAAAAAGATATTTAATGTAATTTTAATAGCATCTGTTCTTGCAATTGGTTCAAATTTTGCAGTAGCGAAAAAGGTGAAAAACATTGATGACTCGTTAGTTGCTAAGAAAGATAAAGAAATTCAAATAGTAGATGAAAAGGAGCAAAAAGTTAATCATAAAACTGAAATCAAACGATTGAAGTCTAATGAGAAAGCAAAAGCAACTACTTCAAAAGAAGCCGAGGGTATGTACGAAACGAAGTTTCCTGTGATTGACAGTAAGATTGAATATGCTGATATGGGACCTGTGACACTTGCAGATTGCATAAAACTTGCAATTACTCATAACCCTACTATTATGGCAGCTATCAGTAATTCTGAAATCTATAAATCAAGAATTGGACAGGCTTGGTCAAATTATTTTCCAACGTTGAGTGCCGGAGTTAGTTATTCAAGAAACGATATGCTCAATACCATGGGCGGTAATTTTTCCAGAATGATGGTTCAAAAATACGATATGTATTATGTTCCGACCATTTCTGCAAATATGATGTTGTTTGATTTTGGCAAGACTAAATCAATGGCGGATACTGCAAAAAGGACTTACGAATCTTCAAGATATGATGCAGAAACAAGTATTGAGCTTGTTATTTATAATGTAAAAGTTGCTTATTATAATATGTTGTTTGCAAAGAAACAAAAAGAAGTTTACGAAGAAACTGTCAAAGATTTTGAACTTCAATTGAAACAAGCAAGAGCATATTATGATATTGGTAAAAAGGCAAAAATTGATGTTACTTATGCTGAATATAACTTAGGTAAGGCAAAATTGAACTTAATCAAGGCAAAAAATACTTTAGAACTTGCATCTGTTGAACTTGCTAATGCTGTTGGTATTCCGGAACTTGCAAATGTAATTTTGAAAGATAGTATGAATACAAAAGAGTATTCTGTTAATTTTACAGATTTGATTAAAACTGCCGAATCTACTCGTCCGTCATTGCTTTCTGCTAAAAAACAAATGGATGCCGCAGAGCTAAATGTGAGAAGTGCAAAAAGAGCGTTCACTCCGAATGTAGGTGCATTTGGTTCTTACCAATATGGTGGAAGAAAAGTTAATTCAGATTACGGATATCAAGTTGGTTTACAGTTGCAATATTCAAATTTGAATATGATGTTGTTGAAAAAACAAGTTGATGAAGCAAATGCTACTTACAAAAAATCGGTCGCTGACTATGAAAAAGCAAGGCAAGATGTGTATCTAGACGTTAAGAGTGCTTATATCAACTTGATGAATTCAAAAGATAGTATTGGAGTTGCAAAATTAGCTCTTCAACAAGCAAAAGAACAACAATATCAAGCATTTAGACGTTATCAAGTAGGTTTAGAAGATTCTATTGTTGTAAAAGATTCTGAGAATACGTATTTGAATGCTCAGTTAGATTATTATTCAACCGTTTTGCAATATAACGTGAATGCTGCAGAGTTAGAAAGAGTAATTGGTGCTCCTATTGCCGGCACAAATAAAGAGTTGTAAGAGCAGGCACTGGATAAATGGCACTAAGGCACGAGGGCTGATTTGTCATTACGAGGAAAGATTTTGAAGTTCAGGAGAAAGGATTTTTACGGAGTGACGTCGTAATCTGTGACAAATAGGACGATTGCTAAAGTTGTTCAAGATTACTACGTCGCTTCGTATAGGCATTAATGAAATTTAACAAACAATTCTCCTCGTAATGACATGTTTCCTATATAATTATAAAATGGAATATTATGTGTACATATTGGCAAATAAAAATAACTCTACAATATACATTGGGGTAACAAACGATTTAGTTCGTAGAATTTATGAACATAAAAATAACGTTGTTAAAGGGTTTACTCAAAAATATAATGTACATAAATTAGTATATTTTGAACAAACTGAAAATATTGAAAACGCAATCATTAGAGAAAAACAATTAAAAAATTATTCTAGAGAAAGAAAAGAAGAACTAATAAATAATGTAAATCCAAATTGGGAAGATTTATATCCACATATTATATAAATTCATGTCATTACGAGGAAAGATTTTGAGGTTTAGGAGAAAGAATTTTTACGGAGTGACGTCGTAATCTGTGACAAATAGGGTGATTGCTAAAGTTGTTCAAGATTACTACGTCGCTTCGTATAGACATTAATGAAATTTAACAAACAATTCTCCTCGTAATGACATGAAAATCTTATATTCTTAACAATTTTTTACAAATCCTCAAATCCTTGCGCCATACTGCATTCCGACATTCAAAAATACAAAAACTAATCCTAAAGTATTAATTTTTTAAGATTAATGTTATTTGGTTAGTTATTTTGGGTTTAATAAAATTGTAAACCAAGATTTGAGGATAACAACTTGCAAAATATAAACACTGAATAGAATTTGGTCGCATCCATAATGTCATAGCAAGGGGACAGACTCTTGCTATGATTCCCGACAAAATCCATATTTTGGGGGAAAATCATTCAAATGGTTGACAGACTTTAAAAAAAATAGTAATATAATCGTTATGTAAAGTGTATGTTATAGTTTTATTTTAAAAGAAAGGTGAAAAGATTATGACAAAAAGATTCGGTTTTACTTTGGCAGAAGTATTGATCACATTAGGTATCATTGGTGTAGTTGCTGCAATGACTATCCCAACATTGATTTCTAATACAAACGGTGCAAAATTCCGTTCTCAATTCAAGAAAACATTATCAACATTGAACCAAGCCGGTTTGATGTCACAAGCCCAATATGACTTTGATTATGCAGGTACAACAGTTAAATGTTCTGATACAGTTGAAAATGCTGCTATTGAACATCCTGATTCAACAATGTCATTCTGTGCTATTTTAAATGGTACTTTGACAGGTCAAACTTACCAAGG
>ENA-OPNF01000011-OPNF01000011.1-human-gut-metagenome-genome-assembly--contig:-NODE-11-length-62073-cov-3.477571_pt1 | contig 62073 bp, 42 predicted proteins | sample MGYA00241534_ERZ501765 | MGnify/ENA primary metagenome ERZ501765 (study PRJEB25962, sample SAMEA2042567) | human gut metagenome | biome: human gut; feature: human-associated habitat; material: faeces... | reverse complement strand
AGTCGCAAAGTTATTTGCATGAATTGTTAAATCCCCAAGAATAGTAACTGACCCCATAAAACTTATCTTACCTTGGTATTCCGTATATGCCAAGTAAATTAAACTTGTTTGTCAAATATTATTTGGCGAAACATTGTCGTGTGTTTAATATTATAATTTATTTATTCTGCCGTATTTAATTATAAATTACATCTAATTAACGTTGTTTTCTATAGTTGTTCTCTAGTCAATTTTTCGTATAAAAGACTTGATATGTCTTGTTTTGGCTGAAAAAGTTGTATTTATGAAGTATATATTCAGCTTTTTGGGTTTAAATTGGGAATTTGAAAAAAATATGTAGATAGGTTAAAAAAACATTTGCTTTTTTATATCATTTTACTCATATTTGCGATTGTAATAGTTTTGTAATAAAGTTGTAAAGACTTGAAAACTATTACTTGATACGAAAATAGCGTGAACAAATACAAATATTATTAACATCAAATTCCGCCAACGGGTTAGATAAATTTAGAATTATGACAGAACCGATTGTTCGAATTGAGCATTTATCCCACCGGTATAGCGTGCAATGGGCCATTCGCGATATCAATATCGAGATTAACAAGAATGGCGTATACGGCCTTTTGGGGTCGAACGGAGCCGGTAAGTCTACCACGATGAATATCATGTGTGGTGTTTTGAACCAAACAGAAGGAGAGGTTTATTTGAACGGTATCAACTTGAGAAAGAATCCAGTAGAAGCCAAAAAAAATATTGGTTTCTTGCCTCAAACTCCTCCTTTGTATCCTGAAGCAACAGTCGACGAGTACCTTACTTATTGTGCGCAACTCCGTCATGTAGAAAAATCGCGTATTCGTGATATGGTGGAAGTTGCCAAGCATAAATGTGGAATAGCGCATTTTAGCAAACGACTGATCAGTGCATTGTCTGGCGGTTATCAGCAACGTGTGGGTATAGCTCAAGCAATCGTACACAATCCTCGTTTCGTGGTATTGGACGAACCTACCAATGGACTCGACCCAAATCAGATTCTCGAAATCAGACAACTCATTAAAGAAATAGCGGCCGATCGCGCTGTAATGCTTTCTACTCATATCCTTTCGGAAGTACAAGCCGTGTGCGACGAAATCAAGATGATAGAGCATGGTAATGTAGTATTCTCTGGTAGTATTCAAGATTTCAACAATTATGTTACCCCGAGTACCTTTATTGCAGTATTGAAGAATCCTCCTTCTATTGAAACCTTGCGCCAAATTCCGGATATCACCGAAGTAGAGCATATCACTTCTACACGTTTCCGCTTCCATTTTGACGATACTGATATTAATATGGTAGAAAAAATGGCAGAGCTGAGCGTACAGAACGGATGGCAAGCTGCGGAAATCATTCCCGAGCATGATTCGCTGGATATTGTTTTTGCGCAATTGTCGGGCAAGAAAGCGAAACAACAATCTAAACAATAAAAACTAAACCCATCGGATTTTTCCTTTCGTGGGGGATATCTGATGGATATTATTCTATAAAAGAAGATATGAAAACAACACTTCGAATAGCCGCCGCAGAATTAAGATACCTTTTCTGTTCGCCGGTGGCATGGCTGATATTAGTCATTTTCTCAGTGCAAGTAGGCCTTAGCTTCACCGATGCTTTCATGCAGCAGGTGCAGTACGAGGGTATGGGGTATAGCTTATGGGAAGTTACTAGTTCTATTTTTACTGGATGGAGAGGTATATTCCCATCTTATTTGCCTAACCTTTATCTCTACATTCCTTTGCTGACGATGGGGCTTATGAGCCGTGAATATAGTAGCGGATCTATAAAGCTACTTTTCTCATCGCCTATCAATGACAAGCAAATCATCCTGGGCAAGTATATTTCAGTGCTGGTATATAATCTGGTATTGATTATGCCGTTGCTTATTATCACTGTTTTTTGTGGTATTACCATTGACAATGCCGACGTTCCATTGATTCTTACAGGTGTTTTAGGTATATATTTACTTATTTCTGCCTATGGTGCTATAGGTCTTTTTATGTCGAGTATCACTCAGTACCAAGTAGTTGCCGCAGTAGGTACGCTTATCGTACTGGCCGCTCTTAATTATGTTGGCGAAGTAGGTCGCGATTATGATTTTGTACGCGATATAACTTATTGGCTTTCTATTTCAGGACGTGCTCACCAATTCATTGCCGGCATGATATGTAGCGAAGACTTGCTTTACTTCTTCATTGTAATAGCTTTGTTTATATGTCTTTCTATTGAAAGACTGCATGTTTGCCATAAAAAGAATACACCGGCTAAGACTTGGGGTATGTATGCAGGAACTGTCGTTGCTGCTTTGTTCCTTGGATATGTTACTTCATTGCCAGCTTGTAAATTCTATTATGATTCTACTGCTACTAAAAAGAATACGTTGACTAAGGTTAGTCAAGACATTATGAGCAAATTAGATGGCGACTTGAAAATTACCACATACGTCAACCTGCTCGATAGAGATGCGTATGCCGGATTACCGCGTATGCGTAACGAAGACCGAGACAGATTTGAACGTTACCTCCGTTTTAAGCCGGAAATCAAGATGGAGTATGTGTATTATTGGGATCAGTCTACCAATCCGTCAAGCAGTGAAAGTTTCTTCCCCAAAGGATTAACGCTGCAAGAAAAGGCGGAACGTATGGCAAAGACCATGAATCTCAACTATAACATGTTCCTTACCCCCGATAAGATGAATGAAATCATGGACTTGACTCCAGAAGGTCATCGATTTGTACGATTGATAGAAAGAGGCAATGGACAGAAAGCATATCTTCGATTGTACGACGATAACATGAAGTTCCCTGAAGAAACTGAAATATCGGCAGCGTTGAAGCGCTTTATCGTAAAATCGCCTAAGGTGGCTTTCCTTGTAGGAAACGGAATGCGTGACATCAAGAATACTGGCGACCGTGGTTACAGCCGTTTCGCTAATGATATCTATTTCCGTCACTCTTTGGAAAATCAAGGTTTCGATGTAGTAACTTGTTCTTTGGTATCTGATATTCCGCAAGATATAGATATCGTGGTATTGGCAGACTTGCGTAACCCGCTGTCGGAAACAGAAAATGCACATTTGGAAAATTATATCAATCGTGGTGGCAATCTCTTCATCTTGGGAGACACACGTCGTCAGGCTGCTATGAATTCTATTGTTGAACAATTCGGCGTTTCGTTTACTCCCGGTACGCTCGTTTCAGACGTAAGAGAGGATGACTCGGAAAATCCGTCTTTGCTGATTGGACGTTTTACACAAGCGGCGGCAGATAACTTCGCTTTATATAAAAGACCAAAGGAATGGGGTCAAGTAGTAACTATGCCCGAAACTGCAGGATTGCTGTTTGATGCATCTAAAGGCTTTGAGATGATTCCTGTTCTTACTACTGATAGTACTTACTGGACCGAATTGCAAACTACCAATTTCGTAGACAGTATTCCTGCTTTTAATCCAGAGAAGGGAGAATTAAGAGGGGCTTATATTACAGCCATGGCTTTGCATCGCCAAATTAACGGTAAAGATCAGCGTGTCGTAATCACTGGTGATGCCGACTGTGTAAGTAATGGCGAGTTTGGACGCAGTCATGGTGGGTATTATTCTACTAACTTTACTATTATATCAGGTACATTCAGTTGGCTCTCATACGATGAATATCCTTTGAATACAGAACGTCCAAGTGGCAAGGATTCAAGTTTGAGCATTTCTAAGAGTACTTTCAAATGGGCCAAGTATGGTTTCTATGTAGTTTACCCATTGCTGTTAGTCGTTATTGGAATGACAATCAGCATTCGTAGAAAGAGAAATTAAGTTTGAACATATTAATAATGTATATCCAGATATGGAAGAACCTATTGTAAGAGTTGAACACTTATCGCACCGCTACAGCGTAGATTGGGCGATTCGAGATATCAATTTTGAAGTGAGAAATAAAGGAATATTCGGCTTGTTGGGTTCCAACGGAGCCGGAAAATCCACTACCATGAATATTATTTGCGGCGTACTGAACCCAACAGAAGGTGATGTATATATCAACGGAATCAACTTGCGCGAGAATCCTGTAGAAGCGAAGAAGTTTATAGGTTTCTTACCGCAAAAGCCGCCGTTGTATCCAAACTTGAGTGTAGAGGAATACTTGACTTACTGCGCCAACTTGCGTTTGATGAATCAAACCGATATTCCACAAGCTGTAGAACGTGCCATGGAACGTTGCTGTATCACTCATTTCCGCGAACGCTTGCTTCGTAACCTCTCTGGTGGTTATCAGCAGCGTGTAGGTATAGCACAAGCCATCGTGCATCAGCCTAAGTTCGTGGTGCTCGATGAGCCTACCAACGGACTCGACCCTAATCAGATAGTAGAAATACGTAACTTGATTAAAGAGATAGCTACAGACCACGCCGTGATGCTCTCTACTCATATCTTGCCCGAAGTAGAGGCTACTTGCGATGAAATACGTATGGTGGAAAATGGTCATATAGTATTCTCTGGTACTATCGAAGATTTTAATAACTATGTGGCTCCTACCTCATTCAGTCTTTCATTAGAGAAAGAGGTAAGCCCCGAGGAATTGAAGTTAGATGGTGCTACGGCAGTAGACGTTTTAGGCGGAAACAATTACCGTATTCATTTTAATGCTTCGAACGAAGACATTACTGAAAAATACATCGCAATGAATGTTTCAAAGCATTGGGGACTAAAAGAAATACGTGTAGAGCGTCTGTCTCTTAATGAGATTTTCGCGCGTCTTTCTGGCAAAGCAAAAACCAATGTGAACAACGATTAATCAACTCTTGAAAGTAAATAAATAACATTATGAAAACAACATGGAAAATAGCCCAAGCTGAACTGAAAAGCCTTTTCAGTTCGCCTATCGCATGGCTGATTCTTATCATATTTACCTTCCAGGCAGGTTTGGGAATGAGCGATAAACTCAGCGATGAGATTCGACATATTGCGCTTTATGGACGTGGATACAACTTGACTGGTGCTATCCTGGCACGTGAAGTAGGCAGTGTGTTCTCGGATATGTTGGAAAACCTTTATCTTTATATCCCACTGCTTACCATGGGGCTGATGAGTAAAGAATACAGTAGCGGTTCTATAAAACTGCTGTATTCATCACCTATTACCAACGCTCAAATCATATTCGGTAAATACGCTTCAATGCTGGTTTATTCGGCAGTGCTTATGCTTGTCCTTTTGGTTTTTCTCTTTTTTGGAGCAGGCGTTATCGAAAACTTTGATTATCCACGTGCATTCACGGCGTTGTTAGGTATATTCTTCCTTACTTGCGCTTATGCTGCTATTGGTTTGTTTATGTCTACACTTACGGCATATCAGGTAGTAGCTGCTGTGGGTACGCTTACAGCCTTGGCTTTACTGAATTATGTGCAGAACGTAGGACAAAATTATGACTTCGTGCGCGATATTACTTATTGGTTGTCATTGGCAGGACGTTCTAAGCAGTTCTTGGAGGGTATGATTTGCAGTGAAGACATCCTTTATTTCTTTATTGTTATTGGATTGTTCCTTTCACTTTCTATTCTCAAGCTTCGATTTGGTCGTACCACTGTACGTGGCGTTAAGAGGGTTAGTGCTTACGGATGTGTAATAGTAATTACACTGATGTTGGGTTACTTAACTTCTCGTCCCACAATGATTGCTTATTACGATACTACAGATACTAAGCAGAATACATTGACACCCCCTAGTCAGGAAGTGGTAGAAAAGTTCAAAGGTGACCTTTCTATTACTACCTATGTGAACCTTCTTGACGAAAACTATAGCACAGGATTGCCTGCATACCGTAAATGGGATATGACGCTATTTGATAAGTACATTCGCTTTAAGCCTGATATTAAGATGCGATATGTTTATTATTGGCATCATACCTCTAATCCATCTCTTTATGGATACAATCCAGGTCTAACCGATGAGCAATTGGCGAAGAAGGTTTGCGAGGCACAAGATTTGAGCTACAGCATGTTCATGACCGATAAGGAAATTGAAAAGATTATCGATTTGAGCGATGAATATTGGCATTTCGTGCGTATAATAGAAACCGGAGATGGCAAGACCGCTCGTCTACGTATGTATAATGACAACCAGCGCAGTCCTGGTGAAACTGAAATTACCGCTGCTTTGAAACAGATGGTAATGAAAACTCCTAAAGTGGCTTTCCTTACCGGACATGGCGAACGTGATATCTACAAAGGCGGCGACCGCGAATTTGGTGCATTCGCTATCAATCTTACTTTCCGTCACTCTTTGGTAAATCAGGGTTATAAGGTTATTACCGTGAACTTGGAAGAGAACGATATTCCGGAAGACGTAGACATTATAGTTCTTGCCGACCCGCGTAAGGATTATAACGAAGTGGCAACAGAACGCTTTAACAAATTTATCGCTAAAGGTGGAAACGCTTTCATCATGAGCGATGTGGCTCACCAAGCTTACATCAATCCGTTAGTTGAGCCTCTGGGAGTATCTTTCGAACAAGGTGTCTTGGTTCAGCCTTCTCCAAACTATCCGGCCAACATGTTGATTCTTGATCCTTCTCAAAGCGCTATGAAGAGAAGCAGAGAGTATTATATTCAATACCGTATGGATAAGAAGTTTATCTTCCCGGGTGCCGTGGCTATAACGAAGAATGAAAAAGCAACGGCGTTTAATGACAGTATCTTATTTGCTACTCCTGCTAAGGGGGCCTGGAATGAACTCCAAACTACCGATTTCATCGAACATAAGCCTACTCTCGATCCGGCTACAGAAAAAGAAGATTCTATACCTGTAGCTATTAGATTGACTCGTAAGGTTGGAGATAAGGAACAGCGTATATTGTTGTTTGGCGATGCTGATTGCATTGGAAATGGAGAGTTGACTACCAGCCGTTTGGATTTGTCAAGCGGAAACTTCTCTATCATAACCGAGTCGTTCAGTGACCTTTCTTATGGACAGTTGCCTATTAATACCGAGCGTCCTCGTCCGAAAGATTCTACATTGCGCATCGATCAATCCGCTGATATTTGGTTGAAGATATTCTTCATGGGTGTTTTCCCGGGAAGCTTGCTTATTGCTTACTTCATTCTTTGGTGGAAACGTAGAAGAAAATAACCTAAAAGCTAAGTTAGGAACAACACAACAGAGATATTAATATAAGGAAAGGGATTAGCCTCTTTCCTTAGCGAGTTTTTATTTAAATTATTTTTTGTTTTATGAAAGATAAACGAAAAGTTTTGGCACGTTGCTTAATTTCCGGAATGCTGCTTTCTGCCGCATCTCCTATGGTATGGGCTGCAAATGAAACTGCAACTACATATTCCACACAACGTAGAGCAACAGACAGCCGAACTATCAACGGACGTGTGATAGGTGCGGACGGACACACTTTACCAGGTGCTACAATTTTGCTGAAAGGCTCTAACAAAGGAGTAATAAGCGATATGGATGGTAAGTTCTTTATCGATGTGCCCGATAAGGACATTACTTTGCAGATTTCATTTGTCGGAATGGAAATGCAAGAGATTAAAGTCCCCAAAAACAAGAAAGAAGTTATTATTACTCTTAAAGAAAGTAATCATAATATAGACGAAGTAGTTGTAACCGGATATGCTAACTTGAGAAAGGAAAGCTTTACCGGTAATACAGTTACAATTAAAAAAGACGAATTGCTGAAAGTATCGCAGAGTAATGTTATTTCTGCCATCCAAGCATTCGACCCATCTTTCCGTATCGCTGAAAACAGTGCTTGGGGTTCTGACCCTAACTCTGTGCCCGAGGTGTATATCCGTGGTAAGTCTGGTATCGGAGTCAAAGAATTGGATGTAGACGTAACATCTAAATCGTCTTTGAAGAACAATCCTAACTTGCCGACTTTCATTATGGATGGTTTCGAAATCAGCGTGACTAAGCTATACGATATGGACCCATCACGTATTGAAAGCGTTACCATTTTGAAAGATGCCGCTGCTACAGCTATGTACGGTTCTAGAGCTGCCAACGGTGTGGTAGTCATTACTACCGTTACTCCTAAGCCTGGTAGACTGAATGTATCTTATAGTTTGACAGGAGAAGTGGAAATGCCGGACTTGAGTGATTACGATTTGCTTAATGCAAGTGAGAAACTGGAAGCAGAACGTATAGCTGGAGTATTCGATCCGTCTATCATGCCTAGTTCTAAAACAGAATTGGATGCGCGATACTACGAAAAGCTCTACAATGTGCAAAATGGAGTAGACACATACTGGTTGAGCCAGCCTCTGCGTACTTCGTTGAATACAAATCATAGCCTTTATATCGATGGAGGTTCGGATAACTTACGCTTTGGTGTGGAGTTGAACCTTAAGAAAGATCAAGGTGTAATGAAAGGATCAAAGCGTGACGTGTGGGGAGCAGGTGCCTATATCCAATACCGAGTTAATAACTTGGTGGTACGAAACCGCTTTACTTACGATGTTAACAGTTCTGACGATTCTCCTTATGGTTCATTCTCAGACTATACTAAACAGTTGCCATACGATGTGTTCGAAGACGCTAACGGTAAGTATGTTGAGAATCTACCTTCTTGGGGATGTAAGTACGCTTCTGATTTGTATAATCCGCTTTATGAAGCGACCTTAGGTAATTATAGCCGTTCGTCTTATGAGCAGGTGGTAAATAACCTGAGTTTGCAATGGAATATTACAAATGACTTGATGTTGAAGAGTACATTGGGCTTGACTCGTCAGTTCAATAAGTCGGAACGTTTCATTGACCCTGCTTCTAAAAAGAATACAGAGGTAATTACTTCTACCAACCTGACTACGGGTGAACTTAGCACTAACTCGGGCGATTCGTTTACAATGGACTGGCAAGCATCGTTGGCTTATAACCGTTTCGTTAAGGAGCACAATATCAATGCTTCTATCGGTGTAAACGTAATGGAATCGAAATCTAATAGTTTGGGTAGTTATTATCGAGGCTTCCCTGCCAGCAACCTTAGCTCTGTTAATTATGCAGAGCGTATCGTAAGCAAGCCATCGAGCTACGAAGATCATTCACGTTTGATGGGTCTTATCGGATTGGTGAACTATAGTTTCCAGAACATTTATTTGTTCGACGCCAGCATCCGTATGGATGGTTCTTCTAAATTCGGTTCTGAAAAGAAATATGCACCTTTCTGGAGTTTTGGTGCCGGTTTGAATCTGCATAACTATAAGTTTATGCAAGACTTTAATAAGATAGATTTGTTTAAAATACGTGCCAGCTACGGACAGGTAGGTAAGGTAAACTTCTCATCGTATGATGCTAAGACTACTTATCGCCTGATTACTAACCAATGGTATAAAACTGGATACGGAGCAACTCTCTACGCTTTGGGTAACAAAAACCTGAAATGGGAAACAACCAATACGTTGGACGTCGGTTTCGAATTGAGCTTGCTGAAGCGTCTTTTCTACTTGCGTGCTAACTATTATATCAAGCGTACTGTAGACTGTATCAACTCAGTAACTATCCCGAGTCATACTGGTTTTACTACATATCAAGACAATATCGGTGAGATTGAAAATAAAGGTTTTGAACTTGACTTCCAGAGTAATTTTATCCGCACCAAGGATTGGAATGTTACTGTTTCAGGAAACTTGGCTCACAACAAAAACAAGATTTTGAAAATTGCAGAAAGCTTGAAGGCGTATAACGACCGTGTAGACCAGGCTTTGAATAATCCTTTCTCTACAAACGTAGTAAAATCAAAGAGCTATCGTAAATATCAGGAAGGTATTTCTCAGTCGGCTATCTGGGCTATGAAGTCATTGGGTATCGACCCTGCCAGCGGTGATGAAATTTACTTGAACCCTGATGGAACTATTACTAATCACTGGAATTCATCTAATCAGGTGATTGTGGGCGATGAAGAACCAGCCATTCAAGGTAGTTTCGGTTTGAATGTTACTTGGAAACGCTTCAGCCTTTATACTACTTTCATGTATGAATGTGGTGGACAGCGTTATAATCAGACATTAGCCGATAAGATAGAAGGTGTAGATATTTTGCGTAATAACGTAGACGCACGTGTACTTAGCGGACGCTGGAAAGCAGTTGGCGACTTGTCTCCTTACAAGCTATACAGGTAAAGCCTAATACAAGCGTTTCGGCTACTAGAGCCACCTCTCGTTTTGTACAAGACTATAATTGGGTAAACTGGAACTCTGTTACATTAGAGTACGACTTTAATCCAACTCTCATTAAGAGCTTTGGTCTTACTATGCTTCGTCTAGGTGTAGGTGCCAATGATTTGGCTCGCTGGTCTAGCGTTAAGCAAGAGAGAGGATTGAGTTATCCTTACTCAAAGACTGTCAATTTCTCACTTAAAGCAAGTTTCTAAACTGATAAATTATGAACAAGACATTAAAATATAAATTCATAGCGGTCATTGTTGCACTGATGGGATTTACCTCATGTAACAGCTGGCTTGATTTGGAGCCAAGCGACACCACTACAGATACCGAATTGTTTGGTACAGGAAATGGTTATCGTATTGCTCTGAATGGTATCTATTCACAGATGGCAAGCTCTTCACTATACGGAAAAGAATTAAGTTGGGGTATGCTGGATGTAGCAGCACAGCAATATGTCCTTTCTAAATTAGAGACAGGATATACGTATGTGGCTCGCTATTATCGTTATACAGACGATACATACGTAAAACCGACATTACAAAGCGTTTGGTCGGATATGTATAATGATATAGCTAACTGTAACAACCTTATTCAGCGCATCAGCGAAGAAGATGCATCAAAATTTGCTCAAGGCCAAAAAGAGCAAGACTTGATAAAAGGAGAAGCGTTGGCACTGCGTGCATATTTGCATTTCGATTTGCTGCGTTTGTTTGCTCCTTCTATGAAATGCGACGACGGAAAACAGTATTTGCCGTATGTAGATAAATACCCTGTCACATTCGAGCCTTATAGCGACAACAAAACATTCTTGAGTAAAGTTCTTGCCGACTTAAAAGCGGCTAAGGAATTATTGAAAGGCTACGAATTAGAAAACCTCTCTTATATGGAGGTGTCTAAACGTGTCGGAGAAGGTCAAAATTCAAGTATAGATTCACCGTATGACAATGACGTGTTCTTTGCTTACAGAGGATACCGAATGAATTATTATGCTGCATGCGCTTTGCTGGCACGTGTATATAACTATGCCGGCATGCATAAAGAAGCATTCGATGCGGCTAGTGAGGTCATTAATGCCAATCTGTACCCAGATTCAGAAGAGACATCATCTTATTATAACTTATTTAAGTATACGCCGAGTTATTATATAAGTAGTTCTTACAAAATAATGGCATATGATGAAGTGATTTTCTCTTTGTCGAATACCGATTTGTTAGAGAATTACCGAGCATATTATACTGGAAACAATAACCTCTATCTGAAAGAAACTATGAACCAAATGTTCGATCAGGCATCCGATGCACGTCGTAACCAGGTGCTGGAAGAGGGAGGTAGACGAGTTTCAAGAAAGCATCTTGAATCAACAGGTAGTTATGCTAATATTTGCAACAGCATGCTTCCGATGATTCGTTTGAGCGAAATGTATTACATCAGAGCTGAATATTACCATAACATCGGTAGTGATGAAGAAGCCTTTAATCAGCTTGATGTTGTTCGTGACGGATACGAATGTACCACGGGTAGACTCTCTGGTAATTTTGAAACGGAATTGCTGAAAGAGGCACGCAGAACATTCTTTAGCGAAGGCCAGATATATTTCTATTATAAGAAATTGAATATTTTGCCTACTAACATGAAGTCAAGCGACAGCTTTGTATGGCCTATTCCAGATAATGAAGTGCTATAATAAAATGTTCTTTCAGAAAGTATAAACAGCTAAATTATGATGAAAAATATATTTTTGATAGGATGTATGCTTCTTGCTCTTGCCTCTTGCAAAAAGGAAGGAGTGGAAATGTACGATGCGAATACGCGCTATCTTTACATACCGCAAACCGAGAACTACGGAAGTAATGTTATTAATTCCAAATATGTTACTTTCCAACATCATCCGGATGCTAATACAATTGATGTATTTTTTTATGTTAAATTGGTGGGAATGGCTCCAACCGAAGATTTGAAATTCAAGGTTGGCACAGTAGAACCTAAATCGGATAAAGATGATGGAACCGTACCAGCTACTGCCGATGAATATCAATTGGAGACAGAACAAGTATTCCATAAAGGAAAATATGAAGATCAGGTAAAGGTTACTTTAAAGAAAAGTGCCCGAATGGACAATCAAACCGTTAAATTGATTTTACGTATTGAAGCCAACGAAAACTTCGGACAGGCTAATTACTTGGACTATAAAATAGTTGAGTCTCTGAATGCTACCATTACATTCGATAACAAGATTTCTAAGCCAACATGGTGGGATGATGATATTGTTATCAATTACTTGGGTGAGTGGACTTCGGCTAAATATCGCTACTTTATACAAAGTTGTAACGGTGAGGTTTACGACCTTAGTGAATTATCTGGTACTCAGAAGATGGAGTTGGCTATCAAATTTAAAGATGATATCGAAGCTAATGGTTGGACCGAAGATGATGGAAGTCCTATAGTATTACCAATTTACTAAATATGAATAATTATGAGTAAATATACTTTATATACCATTATGGCTGTTCTGCAGATGTTTCTGTGTACAGCTTGTTACGAAGATAAAGGTAACTATGACTACAAAGACTTACCTAAAGTAGTATACAACAATAAATACGATCCTTATGTGCTCATAGATGAAGATGGAAATGAAGATACAGCCCCAGGTTATCTTACACTTCGTTATGGTGAGACCATAAAAATAAAGCCAAGCTACAAACTTTATAAAGATGCGGATATCGAATTGAAATTTACTTGGATTTTACGCAGTGATGATACAAATCAAGACGATATCGTATTGGGACACGAAGAAACGCTGGAGTGGAAAGCCGATGAAGCGATGAAAGGAAAATTGCTCCTCGATATTGAAGATGCCACGAACGGTACTCATTTCTTATCTAATATCAGTATTGAAGTTACCGATCCTTATGCCGGTTTGGGATTATTGGTACTGAGTGATAAAGATGGAAAGAAAATGCTTTCGTTTGTTACTTCTCCATATTCTGACGATGAACAAGATAAAGAACCTTTTGAGGAGTTCATCAATCTATATGAGGAAGTTAACAAAGAACCATTACCCAACAATGTCATTAAAATACACGAGCATTATCGTAAAGAGGGTAATAGTAGTGGAGCGCCTACAATGCAGATGGCAGTGTGCGATGATCAGTTGATAGATTTCAGTACTTCTCTTTTCAAGGAAGAAATACGTTCTGATCAGTTCTTCTCTACTCCAATAAAAAATATTCGTGATGTACTGTTCATGCAGTGGCTCGACTTGGTAGTAGATGATAAAGGACAAGTTTATCAGCGTCGTAAAACCACAGACCAATTGTTCCATTCTCAGAAATTCCTTAGCGAGCCTGTAAAATATAATGGTGAGGTGCTCGAAGGTATTAAGATTATACCTGGTCTCTTTTGCGGAAGCGGTCGTGGTGTAGCTTTGCTTTACGATAGTAAGCATGGCCGCTATTTGACTATGAGCAACCAGAAATTTTATAACTTCCAAACTGATAAGGATGATAGCTATGTAGGTAAGATTTGTGAAATGGTATCAGAAAGCAGCAGTGGATGGCCGAAAGACTTCACACCATTGTCTGATATGAGCGATTATGATCTTATTTATACTGGCTCTAACAATAGAACCGATGATTGGGGTGGATGGCAATGTGTTTCCATTATTCGTGAGAAAGCAACTGGCACTTATTATTGGCAGAAGTTTGAAATAACACATGGATACCATAGCCCTGACATATATGTAACCAATATGGAACAAGGTGTATTGCCCGATGCATTGTCTTCAATTATCACTGCTGATACTAAATTTGCTTTGCCCGACCTTTTAATGAGTTTCGATGGTAAAAGCCATCCTTACTTGTTTGCTGCTTGCGGAAACGACCTTTATCTGTACGATTTGGAAGATATGGCAGGTGGTGTATCTAGAGCGTTGACATTTGATAGTCCTATTGCCGCTATATGCTGCGACCGTTATTCGGGTAGCTTTATAACAGTGGGATTGGAAGACGGAAGTCTCTATACTCTTCGTACTAACGGTGCCAAGAATCATTGGAGCTGGGCAGAAAAGAGTTGGTTGGTTCGTAATTACATAGCTCCCGGTAAGTTGGGTAAAATACAGGGGATATATTACAAATCCGATGGAGACATAGTTAATTTGGATTAAACAGATATTATTAACAGCAAACAGCAAGGGGATGCAAATCTATCCAGAAGCATCCTCTTGCATGTTTTGTTTTCTAACTTAATTATAATTTATGAAACATTTATTGCATGGAGTTTTTGCAGCATTCCTTTTAGTGTGCTGTAGCTTCCAGTCCATCACGGCACAGCCGATGCAGCAAATACCGGTGGACAAAAAAGTCCGTATCGGTAAATTGGATAACGGATTGACCTACTACATTAGGCATAATGCACTGCCCGAAAAACGTGCTGAGTTCTATATCGCACAGAAAGTGGGTTCAATCTTGGAAGAACCTCAACAGCGAGGCTTGGCTCACTTCTTGGAGCACATGGCTTTCAACGGAACTAAGAACTTCCCCGGCGATGAAAAAGGACTGGGTATTGTGCCTTGGTGTGAAACTAAAGGTATCAAGTTTGGAACAAACCTCAACGCATATACTGGGGTAGAACAAACAGTGTATAATATCAGCAATGTGCCTACCGAAAATGTTAACGTAGTAGACTCTTGCTTGCTTATTTTGCACGATTGGTCGAGCGCAATCTTGTTGGCCGATAAGGAAATCGATAAAGAACGTGGCGTTATCCGCGAAGAATGGAGAAGCCGTAACAGCGGTATGCTTCGCGTCATCACCAACGCACAAAGCGTGATTTATCCTAATTCAAAGTATTCAGACTGTATGCCTATCGGAAGCATTGATGTTATCAATAACTTCCCTTATAAGGATATTCGTGATTACTATGCAAAATGGTATCGTCCTGACTTGCAGGGTATCATCATTGTGGGCGACATTGATGTAGATAAGATTGAAGCCAAATTGAAGAGCATATTTGCTGATGTAAAAGCACCGGTAAATCCTGCCAAACGTGTTTATTATACTGTAGAAGACAACCAAGATCCTATCATTTATATTGGAACCGATAAAGAGTTGAAAACTCCGTCGGTTACTTTCTATTTTAAGCACGATGCAATTCCAGATTCTATCAAAAACACCATCAGCTATTATGCTACACAGTACATTTATAGCATGGCACTGTCAATGCTGAACGATCGTCTGGGCGAAATTGTTCAAACAGCTAATCCTCCGTTTACAGGTGCTAGCGCAGGTTATGGTGAATTCTTGTTGGCTAATACCAAAGAGGCTTTCACTCTGGCTGTAGGTAGCAAGTTGAACGGACTGGAACCTGCAATGAAGCGAGTTCTTGAAGAAGCCGAACGTGCACGTCGTTTCGGATTTACCGCAACAGAATATGAACGCGCGCGCATTAACTATCTTGAAGGCATGGAAGCAGTCTACAAGGAACGCGAAAAAATGAAAAGCGGTTCATACGTTAGCGAGTATATTAATAATTTCATCAACAATGAACCTATTCCGGGTATAGAATTTGAATATATGCTGTCAAAGCAGTTGGCACCGCAGATTTCTGTAGAAATGGTGAACCAAGCTATGAAGCAATTCATGACAGAAAACAATCAGGTTGTTTTGGTGGCTGGCCCTGAGAAGGAAGGCGTGAAATATCCTACTAAGGAAGATATTGTTGCTTTGCTTAAGAGCGTTAAGTCTTTCAAACTGGAACCATACGTAGACAAAGTGTCTAACGAACCTCTGATTTCGGAAGATATTAAAGGCGGAAGCATTGTTTCAGAAAAGCCGGGTCAAATATATGGCTCAACTAAGTTGGAACTCTCTAACGGTGTGAAGGTATATGTTAAGACTACAGACTTCAAGGCCGATCAGATTATAATGAAAGGTACAAGCTGGGGAGGCTCAAGCTTATTCCCTGATAAAGATATTATCAATATCTCTAATTTGAGCTCTGTAGCTCTGATAGGTGGTATCGGAAAATTCAGCACTATCGACTTAGATAAGGCTTTGGCTGGTAAGCGTGCTTCTGTAGGTTCTGGTATCGGCGGTATGACTGAAATTGTTTCTGGTTCTTGTTCTCCTAAGGATTTCGAAACCATGATGCAGCTCACTTACCTTACCTTTACTTCTCCTCGTAAAGACCAAGAAGCTTTCGAATCTTATAAAGCTCGTTTGAAAGCACAGCTTCAGAATAGAGATGCTAATCCGATGACAGCTTTCCAGGATACTGCCAGACTTGTGATGTATGGCAAACATCCTCGCATCATCAAGATGACAGAAGATATGGTAGATCAGATTGATTATGACCGTATCATCGAAATGTATAAAGATCGTTTCAAAGATGCCAGCGACTTTACATTCTATTTCGTTGGAAATATCAATCTTGAAGAGGTAAAACCGTTGATTGCTAAATATCTTGGCGGTCTGCCTGCTATCTATCGCAAGGAAACATTCAAGGATAATAAGATGTATATCCGCAAGGGTGTACACTCTAAGGAATTTGCCAAGAAACAAGAAACTCCGATGGCTACTATCGCTACAATGTACAGCGGCAAGTGTAAGTATGACCTGCGTAACAACATTATAGTAAGCTTCTTGGAGCAAGCTTTGGATATGGTTTACACAGCCGAAATCCGTGAAAAGGAAGGTGGTTCTTATGGCGTTAACTGTGATGTAAGTTTGACTAAATATCCTAAGCCGGAACTTACTTTGCAAGTTTCATTCCAAACAGACCCTGCTAAGAAAGACAGAATGGCCGAAATCGTGGAAGAACAGCTTCAGAAGATGGCTAAAGAAGGTCCTATTGCCGAGCATATGCAGAAGATTAGAGAATATATGTTGAAGAAGTACAAAGACGTGCAGAAAGAAAACGGCTATTGGCTCAACAATTTGGATTCTTACTTCTACACTGGCTTCGATAGCACTAAGGGATATGAAGAACTCCTCAATACTATTTCAGCAAAAGATGTACAGAACATGCTGGCTAAGTTGTTGAAACAGCATAATAGAATTCAGGTTGTGATGACAGTTCCCGACGAAGACAAAGAAGCTTCTGCTAAGTAAACATTCTATAAACTACAGGAGCTAATCCTTTATATATAATAATAGCGGCTGTAACTATAAACTTTAATAGTTGCAGTCGCTATTATTTTGTTTAATCCAAAGTGAAATCAGTCAAAGTCACTTTAATAAGAGTTGCAATAGATTCTTAGATAATAGCCTCGCGTGTAGGGGCAAAAAAAGAAGGTGTGGATTATCCACACCTTCTTTACTATAAATATGAATCCTTAGATTATTCCACTTGGCCTAAAGAGTTACCGTATTCCATTTCTCCTTGAACAACAAAGAATACGTCGTCCGGATTAAATGGACCCATTCCGTCTTTAGCCGACTCCTTGACTACGTAGTTTACAATTTCATCTTGGTCGATGTTGATGTAACCTTCTTCGTCAGGCTGAGCGTCGAGACAGCCGCTGGTGGTATAATAGTCTACTATCAAATCGAGGATATAATACAAATCATCATCTGTAAAATTATCCTTGATTTCTTGAGGCAAATAGTTCTTGATGAACTCGATGGTTTTTTCATCGTCCTCATCTTCCAGTAAGAAATCGTCTTCTAATCCCATAGTCTCAGATTTTAAAAATGATTATTTCAACAATGCTTCAATTTTCTCTTTCAACGCAGCCTTAGTTGTAGCGCCAACTTGCTTGTCTACTACTTCTCCGTTCTTGATGAACAATACTGTAGGAATGTTACGTACGCCGAACTGTCCTGGAAGTTCGTCATTTTCGTCTACGTCGCATTTACCGATGTTTACAGTATCTTTATATTCTTCAGCCAACTCTTCGATGAATGGAGCGATCATTTTGCAAGGTCCGCACCAAGTTGCCCAAAAGTCTAATACAACAGGTTTTCCTTCGGCTACGATAGCTTCGAAATTGTCGTCTTTAATATTCAATGCCATATCTTTTAAATTTAGGTTATAATGTTCTTATGCAAATATAGGATTAATTTATTTTATAATCCAATTGCGGCCTGTTTTTTATATAAATTACGATATCCTTTTTCAGGGATACTTTCATTGTGCGCGACTGCATGCTTACACGGTTTTGTCCGTCGTCATCGCAAATAACGAACGATAGGTCAACTTTTCCGGGGTTATTACGTATCAGTTCGCTGAATTCTAGCACGAATTCGTTGGTAATAAACGAGAGCGGAACGCTGACGGTGATTTTCTGTATATCATCGTCTTTTACGTCGGATAGCAGTTTTACGCCGTTAATCTTCACTTCCCATTCGTCTGGTTGCCACTTGCGGGGCTGGCATTTACCTATAAGATAAAGGAACATGCCTTCGGCAAAATAGTTTTTCTTGCCTACCCAGTCGTCGCCGAAGAATACAAATTCGGCCGCTCCAGAGAAATCCTCCATCTTTACACGTCCGTACGGACTTCCTTTCTTGGTCATGCCTTCTTTTACGGCAGTTACTATACCGCCCAATATCAAGTCATGATTCTGAAGCGGAGTAAGGTCGACCAAGTCGGTCATCTTAGCGTTACACATCTTTTCGAGAATCGGAATGTATTCGTCGAGCGGATGTGCCGAAAGATAAATACCCACCAAATCTCTTTCTTTGTTCAGTCGTTCCAGATTACCCCATTCGGGTGCCGATATAATTTCCGGAGTGGCTATCTCTACCGCATGTTCGCCTCCGAACAGTGAGTTCGCTGCGGCGTTCATGTCGGCTTGATATTTGTTGCCGTACTTCACCAATACGTCAGAGAACGATTCATCTTTAGCATTCTTGGCGAAGAAGTCCTCGCGCTTTATGCCGGGGAAACTATCGAATCCGCCAGCCAAGGCAAGGTTCTCTATATTCTTACGGTTGCAAGCCGAAAGGTTTACACGCTGAACAAAGTCGAATATATCTTTGAAAAGTCCATTCTTCTTGCGCTCCGTAAGTATACTTTGCACGGCAGCTTCGCCCACACCCTTTATCGCTCCCAGTCCGAAACGGATATCGCCGTGGCGGTTTACAGAGAACTTAAGGTTACTTTCGTTTACATCAGGACCTAATACGCTGATGCCCGTAGCCTTACATTCGTCCATCAGCTTAGTGATTTCGGTGATGTTCGAAATGTTTCGGCTCATGGTAGCAGCCATATATTCTGAAGCGTAGTTAGCTTTTAGGTATGCCGTTTGATAAGCCACCCAAGAGTAGCAAGTAGCGTGACTCTTGTTGAAGGCGTACGATGCGAACTTCTCCCAGTCGGCCCAAATCTTTTCGAGTACTTTCGGGTCGTGTCCGTTCTTCTTTCCTCCCTCAATGAATTTAGGCTTCATCGCGTCTACAATGGCTTTCTTCTTCTTACCCATCGCTTTACGGAGGGCATCACTCTCACCACGAGTAAAGTTGGCCAACTGTCGCGACAAAAGCATCACCTGCTCCTGATAGACAGTGATACCATATGTATCCTTCAGGTATTTCTCCATGCAGGGGATATCGTACTTTATCTCTTCGCGTCCGTTCTTACGAGCGATGAACGAAGGAATGTAGTCCATCGGTCCCGGACGGTAAAGGGCATTCATGGCGATGATATCCTCGAAAGTGGTAGGCTGCAGTTCGCGCAAATACTTCTGCATACCTCCCGATTCGAACTGGAATGTACCGATGGTTCGTCCTTCACTATAAAGCTGATAGGTTATGGGGTCGTCTATCGGAATTTTGTCGATATCGAGTACGATGCCTTTACTGTCGCGTATATTCTCAATAGCTTCTTTTATAATAGAAAGGGTCTTCAGACCCAAGAAGTCCATCTTAATCAATCCGGTATCTTCGATTACTGAACCTTCGTATTGGGTAACGAGCATCTTCTCGCCGGTTTCCTTATCGTCAGCGGTACTTACAGGCACCCAGTCGGTTATATCGTCACGGCAGATAATGGTACCGCACGCATGCACACCGGTGTTTCGCACGTTGCCTTCCAGCATCTTGGCGTACTTTATAGTATCACGCAATATCGGATCGGGCGAAACTTCGGCTGCCTGAAGCTCTGGCACATATGCGATGGCGTTAGGCAGATTCATCTTTTTATCGGGAATCTTATCGGGGATAAGCTTACACAGACGGTCGGACTCTGACAGCGGCAACTTCTGCACGCGTGCAACGTCTTTTATCGCCAGCTTGGTAGCCATGGTACCGTATGTAATAATATGTGCTACCTTCTCCTGTCCGTACTTTTCGGTTACCCAGTTAAGCACTCGTCCGCGTCCGTCATCATCGAAGTCCACGTCGATATCAGGCAACGAAATACGGTCTGGGTTAAGGAAACGCTCAAACAGCAAGTCGTACTTGATGGGGTCAATTTGAGTGATACCCAAACAGTATGCAACAGCCGAACCTGCAGCCGAACCACGACCGGGACCAACAGATACGTCCAATTGGTTACGAGCCGCTGAGATAAAGTCTTGCACGATAAGGAAGTATCCAGGGAAACCCATGGTCTTCATGATATGCAGCTCGAACTTGATACGCTCTTTCACTTCATCAGTCAGCTCTTTTCCATAGCGCACCTTGGCACCGTCGTATGCTAACTTAGCCAGATAATCAGCTTCCAGCTTGATACGATAGAGCTTGTCATAACCTCCTAAGCGTTCTATCTTAGCCTTACCTGCGTCTTCGTCCATCACCACATTGCCGTTTTCGTCTTGGGTGAACTCATCGAACAAATCTTTCTCTGTAAGACGCTCACGATATTCCGCTTCAGTTCCGAAGTCTTCGGGGATGGCGAATGTAGGCATGATAGGAGCGTGGTCGATAGAGTAGAACTCCACTTGGTCGCATATGTCGCAAGTGTTAGAAAGCGCTTCGGGCACGTCGGCGAATATCTCGTTCATCTCTTCACGAGTCTTCATCCACTCCTGCTTGGTGTAAAGCATACGGTTGGGGTCGTCTAAGTCCTTACCCGTACTTAAACAAATCAATCGGTCGTGCGCTTCGGCGTTTTCTTCGTCTACGAAATGCACGTCGTTGGTACATACCAACTTTATATTATATTTCTTGGAGTATTCTATCAGCTTCTCGTTTACCTGCTGCTGAAGCTTGTATGTCTCGTGGTTTGCTCGCGGAACATTAGCCTTATGCCGCTGCAACTCTAAGTAATAATTGTCACCAAAAAGATTTTTATACCATTGGATAGCCTCTTCCGCCTCGGCATATTGTCCTGCCAAGATACGTCTCCACCGATACATGCCGAGCAGACAATCAATCCCTCGTGATACTTCTCTAGTTCCACACGGTCTGTACGCGGACGCATATAAAATCCCTTGGTCCACGCTTTCGAAACCAACTTAATCAGGTTATGATAACCCTGGGCATTCTTTGCGAGCACCACCAAGTGATAACCACTTTGGTCGGGCTTTCCGTTTTTATCCTCCAGACGATTTCGTGCCACATACATTTCGCATCCGAAGATAGGCTTGAAGAGTTTTTTCTTGGCAGCCTCAAGTTGTTCACGGCACGACGCTATTTCGGCTTCCGGATTGTCTACCGCTTCCTTTCCGCTCTCTAAGGCTCCGATTCTTTTTTTCAGGCTCTTTATTTCTCCGTTCGTATCGCCATTCTTCTTGTTTACGTAGTTGAAGAACTCCTTAATGCCGAACATATCTCCATGGTCGGTAACGGCTATACCGCGCATACCGTTGGCTATAGCCTTATCTACCAGTCGGGGGATAGAAGCCTGTCCGTCCAATATTGAGTACTGAGTATGAACATGTAAGTGTACAAAATCTTGCATCTGTCTTGTTTTTTAATTTGTGCACATGGCAATTATAAATTCAGATAATCTGAGTTATCTATACGCCATAATAAGTTTCAAAGATACCTCAGATTTACGAACATCGCAAAACAAAATGCTAAAACTTATGCCTAATAATATGTATATAGGTGTGAAAGTCGCAATAAAATAGGCGTTTATTTGCATGATTCTTAAAATACATATATTTTTGCACGATAATATAATGTGACTTTGTATGACCCAAATGACTAAAATCAAAAAAATAAAGAAAATAAAGAAAATTCGTCTTCACCGTGAAGGTACACATATATTAATAACCGGTGCAATTTTATTACTTCTTATTAATATTGCTTTATACTGGGGAATAGAGTGTAAAATTCCTTTCTACGTTATGGCGGGTATCAGCGTTATCGTGTATGCGTTGATGTTGAATTTCTTTCAATGTCCTATTCGCCTTTTCGAGGGAAATACAGAAGGGGTAGTAGTAGCTCCTGCCGATGGTAAGGTAGTAGTGATTGAAGAGGTAGACGAGCATGAGGTGTTTCACGACAAGCGATTGATGATTTCCATATTTATGAGCATTACCAATGTGCATGCCAACTGGTATCCGGTAGACGGAACCGTGCGTCACGTAGCTCATCATAACGGACGTTTCATGAAAGCGTGGCTCCCTAAGGCGAGCACAGAGAACGAACGTTCTACAGTGGTTATCGATACTCCACAAGGACATACCATCATGGCGCGTCAGATAGCCGGAGCTGTAGCACGACGAATCGTGACTTATGCAGAGCCTAATGAAGATTGCTTCATTGACGAGCATATGGGATTCATTAAATTCGGTTCACGTGTTGACGTGTATTTACCATTAGGAACTGAGGTTTGTGTAAAGATGGGGCAGAAGACTACCGGAAACCAAACTATCATAGCCAAACTTAAATAAGACTTAACGACAAAAACAGGAGGCAGAGAATATGGCTAACATAATACGCAGAAGCATTCCGAATACGCTTACAAGTTGCAATCTATTTTCGGGATGTGTGGCTTGCTATATGGCGTTTCAAGGAAATTACGCTGTAGCGTTCGCTTTTATTATATTAGGTGCTACTTTCGATTTCTTCGATGGTATGACAGCCCGATTGCTGCACGTATCATCGCCTATAGGTAAAGAACTCGATTCGTTGGCCGATGACATAACCTTCGGTATAGCTCCTGCCGCCATTGCATTTAGCCTTTTCAAAGAGGTTAGCTATCCTGCTTTTATGCAGCCGATAGAGTATCTTATGCCTTATACTGCATTCCTTATATCTGTATTCTCTGCTTTGCGCTTGGCAAAGTTCAATATCGATACCCGTCAGACCAGTTCTTTTATCGGAATGCCTACTCCGGCCAATGCCTTGTTCTGGGGATCGTTGGTTACGGGCGAACATGACTTTTTGGTATCGGAGCATTTTAATGCCATATACCTATTTATATTAGTAGTGATAATGTCGTTTTTGCTTGTTGCCGAATTGCCAATGTTCTCTCTAAAGTTCAAGAACCTGTCATGGCAGAGCAATAAGGTAAGCTACATATTTCTCATCGTAAGCATCCCGTTGATTGCCGTATTCCGTTTAAGCGGTTTCGCTGCAGTCATACTGTGGTATGTCATACTGTCGCTCGTGACTTATAAAAAAGCCTAAACCGTAGAGCGGTGGCACGGTTGTTGTTCTATTAATCTAAAAACAAACAATGACTATATTTTTTCCAATTCTAGGATTTATCCTATTAATAATACTGGTATTTATCGTTATCGGACTTACCATCTTATCTAAAGTTATCAAAACCATATTAGGACTCGGGCAGAAAATTACCGGAAAGAAGCCGTCGTCTGCTTATACTTCGTCGGGCCGTAACGACGGTCAGGCTGATACGTCGTATACTTCTGCTGATAATACTAGCCGTGATTCCGTTAAAAAGAAGAAAGTATTCGATTCTGACGAAGGTGAATACGTCGATTTTGAAGAAATAAAAGACAAGTAGTTTTTTTATCCATAGACCGTATATATATGTTGTACGGCATAAAAGATGTATAAGAATTGTGTTTTGTACAAAAAGGGATAGTTTTATGTACAAAAATAGATGTTAAGATGAAGTAAATAAATCCATTTCCTGACTTCGTCAATGCGCCACCCTAAACAAAAATCTCATTTGGATGGGTCAAAAAGCGACTTGATTGCGAGGTGCTTCTCCGTAAGGAAGAGCGTTTTCGTAAAGTAAGTGCCGTTCTCAGGCATTTTTATCCTGATTGTGGTTATGGTTTTAGCGGCATCAAGCACATGATCGACACTCATGTCAATCTTGTTAATGCCTATGAGCCGCTCCAGTTCTTTATACACTTTATAAGCTATGAAGCATATACAGATATGGGCCTCAATCCTCCTTTCCGTGAAGTGGAATATCGGACGCATCTCCAAAGTCCCTTTTGAGATACGGAAAGCACGTTCCACTACCCATAGGCCATGATATTGGGCAATGACACGCTCGGCATCAAGGTCTGTATTGGTGATATATCCTTTCAGACCATCCCACTTGCAGTCCTCGGCAATCTTCTCCTCGCTGATGGAGACCTCTATATCCTTGCTGATTTCAAGGAACTTGTTGTATCCTCGTTTATTGACCTGCTGCTTCGTGATGTGCCCACTCTTGTAGGCTTTTCTCAGTCGTGCAATGCCACGGTCGCGATTGTAAGCCTCTTTCTTTGCCCGTTTCTCCGAATAGCTGACAATCAGACGCTCTCCGTTCTGCCGTTTATGCTCATAACTGGTTTTGTCTTTCTTTTCCAATGAAAGAATCCATTGCTTGACGCTTGCGCCCTCATTCTTTATACGTGCTCCGAGTATGTACTTGTATCCGGTTTCCTGCAGTAGTGCCACATTGTTCTTGTTCATCAGACCGGAATCAGCCACGACAACGAAATCGGCACCGAGCGTGAAACGCTGTTTGAAGTCATCTATCACCGGAATCATGGTGAATCCTTCATACTGGCTGCCGTTAAACAAGGAATATGACAGTGGATAGCCTCCCTCGGAAACCAACAGACCGAGCACGATCTGTGACTCTGCCGTCTTGCCGTCCTTCGAGAACCCGGGTTCGCGTAGCGCATCTGTTTGGGAGGTCTCAAAGTACAGCGTGGTCACGTCATAAAACATCAGTCCTATCTTACCTCCAAAGATTTTTCGAGTATGCTCCACGCTGATTTGTTGTGCAAGTTCCATCTGCGTGTTGTAAAGCTTGTCCATATAGCGATAGATACGGTTGAGGTCTATGTCCTCGTCGTAGTACGATTTCAGATAGTCTACGGTCGCAAGTTTGCTCCTGGGTTGTGACACTCTGGCAATGACAAGATGGCGAAGGATCTCATCCGGTATTCTGTCGAAACCTATGCTGTCATAAACTTGGTTTAACAGCAACTGGATGCCGTTTATCAGGACAGAATCCATATTCTCCACTACACGTGTCGTCTCTTCAAGCTCCTTGCTACAACGGTCATCAAAGTCCAGTTCTTGCTGGCCGGCGAATGAATGAATCCAAGCTTTTGCCTTTTCATGCAATAAGGATATCTCTTCTTCAGAAGATGACGCCCCAAAGGATTTTATTTCCTTGTACTTGCCACTGGCTTTGCTGACCACGACTATGCTTGTGGTTCCTGATTTGTTATGTTTCTTGCGCACATACATGCTACAAAGGTACATGTTTTTCACTTGCGCCACCCAAAACCACCCAATTATTTGATGTAATTAACTGATTTTCAATATGCGCCATGTGATGGCGCAGAAAAGTGATGAAGTCAGGAAAATGGTCTAATACATTATTAAATATCTCCTTTTGTAAGCATTTATCCATATATAGTAATAAAACGTATATTTAAACCCATAACAAGCGACATTTTCATACATGTTATGAATTTTATTTGCATAAAAACTAAATCTACGCCTCAGAATTTCACAAAATGCATACTTTCTGAACATTTATTAGGCAAAAAGATACATTTATTCAGAAACATGTATACATTTGCCACACGAACGCAATAAGAATTATTTATTTTATAGGAATTTTAATTTTAACTAGGCTTTTTTATGGAAAAAAGATTGATGCTTTTGATGACCTGCCTGATGATAGGTATAGGTCTGGTAAACGCACAGATTTCCAAAGTAACAGGTCATGTTACATCGGAAGAAGACGGTTTACCTGTAGTAGGAGCGTCCGTATTAGTTAAGGGTACAACAATAGGTACCATCACTGACATGGACGGTAAGTTTATAATCAACAACGTACCAAGCACGGCAAAGACTTTGGTCATTTCATACATTGGTATGCAAAGTCAAGAGGTAAACATTAAGGCACAAGTAAAAGTAGTGCTTATTTCAGACGCTAAGGCGTTAGATGAAGTAGTGGTAACAGCAATGGGTATCTCAAGAGAAAAGAAAGCCCTTGGATATTCTGTACAAGACATCAAAGGCGACAAGTTGACACAAGCGTCTAACTCTAACTTATCGAGCGCATTGCAAGGTAAGGTTTCGGGTGTAGATATCCGTCCGTCATCGGGTATGCCGGGTGCATCGTCACAAATCACCATCCGTGGTGCGCGTTCATTCTCTGGCGATAACACTCCGCTTTACGTAATAGACGGTATGCCTGTAACAAGTACCCCCGACATTGATACTAACCTGCAGAACAATGGTAGTGTGAGCGGTGCCGACTTTGCCAACCGTGCAGTAGATATCGACCCTAACGATATTGAGAGCATCAACATCTTGAAAGGTCAGGCTGCAGCTGCCCTTTATGGTATCCGCGCTTCTAACGGTGTTATCATCATCACTACCAAGAGCGGTAAAGGTTTAGAAAAAGGCAAACCTCAGATTTCATTCTCATCAAATATCAGCTTCGACGTAGTAGGACGTACTCCGGAACAGCAGACTCTTTACGCACAGGGTTCTAACGGACAGTATATCCCTACATCAGGACAGTCTTGGGGTCCGCTGATTTCAGAACTTCCTAACGACGCTAACTACGGTGGTAATACCGACAATAAATACACTCAGCAATATGGCAAGCAGCCGGGCAAATACTACGTGCCGCAGTTGGCAGCAGCAGGTCTCGACCCTTGGGCTACACCGCAGGCATACAACAATATCAAGGATTACTTCCGCACAGGAACTACTTGGAACAACTCGCTCAACATAGCGCAGGCATTCGATAAGACAAGCTATTCATTCTCTTTGGGTTCTTCTACTCAAGACGGTATCATCCCCGGAACAGGAATGAATCGTTATAACGTGAAAGCAAGTGCAGAAACTAAGCTTGACGATCACTGGACAACTGGCGTAACAGCTAACTACATCACCAGCGACATCGATAAGGCTACCACTTCGGGCAACGGTATTTTACGTACAGTATACCCGGCTCCACCCAGCTACAACTTAAAAGGTATTCCTAACCACGTAGCCGGTAACCCTTACGAACAGAACTCTTTCCGCGGTAACTTTGACAATGCATACTGGGTACGCGATAACAATGAGTTCAGCGAACAGACTAACCGTTTCTTCGGAAATGCGTTCGTAAACTTCAAAACGAAATTCGGCACTGAAAATCACACATTGAACGTGAAATACATGGCCGGTGTTGATGCGTACACTACTCACTACACCGATAGCTATGGCTACGGAAGTAACACCGGAAACAACGGTCAGATGGAGAAATATGGATGGACTAACGCCACTTACAATTCACTGCTTACCGTAAACTACGATTGGAATGTAAATTCAGACTTGAATATCAACGCAATAGTAGGTAACGAATTGGTTCAAAGCAACAGAAACTACTATTATACTTACGGTACAGGATATAACTTCTCTGGATGGAATCACTTGGACAACGCCTCTACCATGGTATCAAGTTCTGAAAAATGGCAAAAACGTACAGTAGGTTTCTTCGGAAGCGTATCTGCATCGTACAAGAATATGCTGTATCTTACACTTACCGGACGTAACGACTACGTATCGAGCATGCCGCGCAATAACCGTTCGTTCTTCTACCCTTCTGTATCATTAGGCTTTATCCTTACAGAAATAGAAGCTCTGAAGAATGATGTAGTAAACTACGCCAAGATTCGTGCATCGTATGCCGAAGTAGGACAAACAGGAGAATATCGCCAGAATTATTTTGCTACCCCTTCATACGGTGGAGGGTTCAATTCATTCGCACCAGTACAGTATCCGCTTAACGGAAGCAGCGCATACACTCCCTACTATACTATATACGACCCGAACCTGAAACCTCAGAATACCAAGTCGTACGAAATAGGTGCCGACGTTAACTTCTGGAATAACTTGATTAACGTAAGCTATACTTATTCTCGTCAGAACGTAAAAGACCAGATTTTCTCTGTGCCTTTGGCTGGTTCTACAGGAGCATCATACGTTCTTACCAACGGGGGACGCTTGCATACCGACACTCACGAATTGAGCGTAGACATCAACCCGGTACGTACTAAAATGGTAGATTGGTCGTTCGGATTCAACTTCACAAAGATGAAGAACTTTGTAGATGAATTGGCTCCGGGTGTAGAAAGCATCGCATTGGGAGGATACGTTACTCCGCAGGTACGTGTAAGCGCAGGCGAAGAATTCCCGGTAATTTATGGTTCAAGCTATCAGAGAGACGAAAACGGAAACATCTTGGTTGACGAAAACGGAAGCCCGATAAAAGGAGAAGATAAGGTTATCGGCCGTATCACTCCCGACTTTAAATTAGGTTTCAACACTTCATTGCGAGTATGGAAGGTAACACTGAACGCCGTATTCGACTGGAAGCAAGGCGGACAGATGTACAGCCGTACTACAGCACTTGGCGACTACTACGGAACCAGCATCCGTACTGCTAACCGTGAAGGAAGTTTCATCTTCGACGGATACAAAGCCGACGGAACAAAGAACGACATCGCCATTACAGGAGCTAAAGCACAGCAGGCATTCTACTCTGCATTAAACGATATCGACGAATCTTCTGTATACGACAACTCATTCATCAAGCTTCGCGAACTGTCTGTCAGCGTACCTGTTTTGAAGACCAAGAAGTTAGAGTTGAACGTAAACGCATTTGCAAGAAACATCTTGCTGTGGGCACAAGTACCCGATGTTGACCCTGAAGCATCACAAGGTAACAACAACATGGCTGGAGCATTCGAAGACTATTCATTGCCGCAGACTTCAAGCTATGGTTTCGGATTCAACATCAAATTTTAAAGGAGGAAGCAAACAATGATACAATATAAAACAATAGGAAAATGGATGTCGGCCGCTTTGATGGCAACATTCACATTGACATCGTGCTCGGAAGACACAATGGACAAAATCAATGAAGACGTAAACCACCCGCACGAAGTTCCGGCTAAGTTTATCGTATCGGACGTGACTCTTGGTACTGCAGTATCGGGCGTAGGAGGCGACTTCAATCTTTATTCAATGGTATATATGGAGCACGAAGCTGGTACTTCTAACCAGATGTGGCGTGCCGAACACCGTAGTGGCGAGCCTACAGCATCGTCTACTTACAACAACGCTTGGCTGAATATTTACAGTAACATAAAGAACGCAAAGATAGCTATCGACCAATGCGTAAACAACTCTGAAGACCAGAACAACGTAGTAACCGAAGCTATAGCACGCATCATGCTGGCATATAACGGAGCCTTGGTTACAGATATGTTCGGCGATACTCCGTACTCTGAAACCGGAGTATTGAACGCTGACGGTACTCCTGCATACATGCAGCCTAAAATAGACTCGCAAGAATCTATCTACAAAGACGTAATGGCTCAGCTGGACAAAGCTATAGAATTGCTGAACGACGGAAAAGGAAGAGATACCGGATTCTCGGGAGCTATCGGCTCAAAAGATTATATCTACGGTGGAAATGCAGAAAAATGGCTTAAGGCTGCATACGCATTGAAAGCACGCTACACCATGCACCTGCTTAACCGCAGCAGCGACAAGACTGCAGACTTAAACAACGTGCTGACATACGTAAGCAAGGCGTTCACCAGTGCCGACAATGAATTAAAGTTGGCAGTATACGATGGCGATGCACAGTGCAACCCATTCTTTGTATACAACTACAGCCGCAAGTACAGCCTCAGCACCAGCGCATCGCTTGTAGCTAAGTTTAAAGAACGTAACGACCCGCGCGGACTTCAGGCTTTTATCAGCAAAGCTTCGGGTAAGCCTGTTACAAGCTTCGACGCTATAGTAGCCGCTCCTAACGGAGAATCGGAAGAAAGCGAATCGGCATACGACTACTCTCTGGTAGACTTTGCACTGACTACACCGACTCAGTTAATGAGCTACCATGAACTGTTGTTCATCAAAGCCGAAGCAGAAGCTCGTCTTAACAAGCCCGAAGCTAAAGAAACTCTGAAAGCAGCTATCGCCGCAGCTTTCGCAAACCTTCAGGCTACACTGAGCGATGCCGGCGGAAATTGGTTTCAACTTGAAAAGGTATTCAGTTTGACAAATGAAGCTACACTTGACAGTTACTGGACTTCTATAGAAAGCCTTTACAACGCTAATCCTATTAAAGAGATTATGGCACAGAAATATCTGGCATTCTTCGGAGCATCTAGCGAATCGGTAGAAGCTTACAATGATTACCGTCGTTTGAAGGCGGAAAACGCAGGATATGCCGTAACATTGGCTAACCCGCTTAACGCTAGCAAATTCCCTCTCCGTTTAGGATATGGCGGTAGCGACGTTTCTGCAAACCAGGCAGTGAAAGCTGCTTTCGGAAACGGTTCGTATGTTTACACTGAAAATGTTTGGTGGGCAGGCGGAACACGCTAATCAAATAAGAAAAAAGTATTGCGGTCTCTTTAAGTCTCGGCCGCAGTACTTATATTTTCCTCTCGTAACAGATATTGCGATATCTTGCTACGGGAGGATTTTTATTTTAGAACTGGAAATAGATGAATGGCTGTATATCGCTGCTCTTTACCTGAATAACTAAAAAGATAAGGGCGATAAGGATAAACGCCTGAACTACAACCGGCATTCGCACCATGCCACGGCTGCAAGCGTTCTGCCAACTATCGGGACACCAATGCAGCAGATATCCTATGCCCATCAGGGCGAAAACTTTCCAATATCCTACGAATAGCTGACCTGCCAACTCAGGATGGAAGGATGTGAAGATTTGGCTAATCATGGAAATGGAGCCATCGAAAGTGGAGTTGCGGAAGAATATCCAGCACAGACATACAAAGTGGAATGTTATAAGCACTGCCGCTACCTTGCGCCAACCCGTACTGCGATATTGCTTAGGACGACGCAACAAACTGCGCAAGCCTTTATGTAATGCCAAAGCCGCTCCGTGCAGTCCGCCCCATACTACGAAGTTCCACGAAGCTCCGTGCCACAGTCCTCCCAACAGCATGGTCAATACTAAGTTAACGTATGTACGCAACTTGCCTTTACGGTTTCCGCCTAACGAAATATAAAGATAATCGCGCAGCCAAGTAGAAAGCGAGATATGCCAACGATGCCAGAAATCGGTTACGCTATCCGATTTATAAGGCGAGTTGAAGTTGATGGGGAAACGGAAGCCTAATAGCAAGGCTATACCTATGGCCATATCGCTATAGCCCGAAAAGTCGCAATAAATCTGCAAAGCATAGCCATATACGCCGAACAGGTTCTCCAATCCCGAATACAATGACGGATTATCGAATATACGCTCTACGAAATTGACGCTTATATAATCTGATATTACAGCCTTCTTAAACAATCCGCTCACTATGAAGAACACGCCCTGCCCGAACATCTCGTTGGTGACGAGCAACGGACGGCGTATCTGCGGAATGAAATCGCGGGCACGCACAATAGGTCCTGCAACAAGCTGCGGAAAGAACGATACATAAAAAGCATAATCAAGCAAATTATCAAGCGGCTTAAGGTCTTTACGATATACATCGATGGTATAACTGAGCGACTGAAACGTAAAGAACGAAATACCCACCGGAAGGAATATATCGAGCGGCTGGAAACTGCCGTTCCACAGCGGACAAAGCATCTGATAGAAGAAATTGGTATACTTAAAGTAGCACAGCAATCCTAAATTTACGCACAGGCTTATAACCACAAGCATCTTACGCTTCCAGTGTGTCTCTGTTTGCTGCATACGATGCGCCAAAAAGAAGTCGCTCACCGTAACAATGCCCAATAAGAAAAAGTATATGCCGCTACTCTTGTAGTAGAAATAATAAGAGAATAGCGTAACAAGCAGCAAGCGGGCGGTAACGCGCTTTTGCAACAGCATATAGACAAAGCTAAACGCCAAGAACAAAAACAAAAAAATGCCGCTGCTGAATATCATCGGCTGATGAGAATCGTAGGCCAACAAGCCCGTAAGTTTAGTCCAATCTACTTGCCACATAGTCATTGTATGCTTTTATAATTGCTTCATGTAACAATCTTCCTTGAAATTTATATCCGTCGTGAGTAAAGTGTATCTTATCGCGCTGAAACATTTTAGCCGCAGTCCAGTTAAGACAAGCACGACTCTTGCCTCCTACTATATTATATAAGTCCCATACAGCCATGCCTCGCTGACGGGCAAACTGCAATTCGTTATCTACCACTGCCGGTGTACGAGGGTTGATAACCCTACCCTGCCTACTTCTTACATAAGCCCCAGGAGGAGTAGTGAGCAGAAACGCCGCCTGCGGACAAGCCATTTTCAACTCGTCTACCATATACCTCATAGCTGCCGTGTGTTCTGCCTTAGAATAGTTGCGTCCATGCGCTTCGTTAGTCCCGAAAGAAAAGATAATCAAGTCGGGCTGTAAATCTGCCACCTGCTTAAGGTTATCGGGCGTAGAGAAAGAAGCGCACGTAGCACCGTTAATACCGAACATGTGATATACTATACCGTCGGAACCCGTTTCGCGAGCCAAACCTGATGTTTGATAAGAAACGGGAATAGCCTCAACCGCCTTAGCACCGAAATCGCTTTCGAGCAACAAACGTACTTCGTAAGCCAGCACGTGCCCACGTATGTGAGAGTCGCCTATCTGAACAATACGTACCGGACGGTTTAACAGCGTAAGCTTCTCCCAGAAAGGAAAGAGCGATCCGGCAGGGTCGGATAAACGATTCTCTTGTGTATTACGGAAAACGGAAGGCATCTTCACCTCTTCGAGCGGAATGAAGCGCATCAACTCCTTCATCTCACGACTGGAATATACAGGAACCGAGTGCTCGTCGGGCTTCGGACGGACAGGAACAACATCTTGCGCCTGCAACTTCTGCACCGCTACAAGACACAACGCCAACACGATAAGAAACAAACATCTATTACTCTGCCTCATACGCCTTTCTCTTTTCATATTGTTCCTTATCATACATAAGCGATTTAAAAAGCAAATCGGCCAGATGCTTACCTCCTCTAAAGTTGATATGAGTATAATCATAGTTAGCCATAGACGGCTTACTGTTTACCATCTCTACCATACTGCCTTCGCCTCCCATAGCCTCAAACAGATTCCAAAATGCTACGTGTGTATCGGCAGCCAACTTCTGCTGATAGCGTATCAAGCTCTTTACGCCAGGCATGGTGCGCAGCTCGCCCGTTTCAGAACGATTCTCACGGTCGCCTACACCAACTATAAGAATAGAAGTCTGCGGGAAAGCCTCCTTAAGGTGATCTATCACCTTTTTCATAGCCGTAGTATAATAATCGTATTTCAGAACTTCGGCAGATGCCACGTTCAAGCCGTACTGCAGAACTATCAAATCGTAAGTACGCAGACGATGATAGTCTTTCAATGTACCAAGAGGAATCTGAGCCAACTGCAGTCCGCTACTGCCTCGGGTACTGAAATTATCTACCACTACCCCATGCAGAGGGTCCATAGTAGCGGCAAAACAGCGAGCATGTGCGCCACTGTGCTCTACCCTCCATTTAACAGAATGAATATTCCCATCTACCGATACGGAACGAATGGCTGTAGAATCGCCTTCAATGTCAAAGCGTTCAGGCTCGCGTCCGTTTACACTGGCTGTAAGCACCAACGAATCGGGCGAGAAGAAATAGAAAGAAGAAACCTTGCAGCTATCAAGATGAGCCGCATAATGCGCTGTTCCCTCCAAAGATACCCAAGCATCATGATGAGGTATAAAATAATGATTAGATACGTCTTGCAAAGCGCGGCGGAAACCGATGGAATCGGTAGTGGAATGACTGTTCCAACCGGAAAACTTATGATGCACCGTAGTACGGAACCCGGCTACAGACGATGTTACAGGCACATATCCCACTCCGCATCCTCCGAATTCACTCTGAAGCATGGCACGCAAATCGCCGGTAAAAATATCGCCTTCTATAAATGAATCGCCAAAGTAAGCGATACGAACCGGGCGACCTAATGAGTTTACCTTAGACAATGCCTCATAAAAAGTGCCCATAGACGGAACGTCAGTATCTGAAAAATCTTCTATACACGTCATTCCGCTCTTACAAGAATCTACAAACTCGGGCTTTACTACAGGAGGCAGAAATACAGAATCAGAATCTGCCATCAATTCTGTCACATCGGGCACATCCGGACGTAAGTCGGACAGCAAATCAATTTTTCGCAACGGAGTTCCTCCTATATTAATAGGTGGCAAGAAATATAAAGCCATCAGCCCCGATACGACAATCAAAGTAAAAATGAATGTTGCAGCTACCTTATTTTTCATCTTTTCATCCTATAAAACGGCTGCAAAGATAGCTGATTAATATGAATTAGTATGTAGACTCTCAGAGGTTTTCTTTTACAGGATGCAAGAAGTCGTCTACCATTTTCAGACCTTTCTCGGTAATAATGCCTCGCATGTGCAGTATGGTTATTTCCCTATAAATCTCGTCTAACGGATAACTTTCTGTCAAATCAGAATAAATCAACATCTCCAGCTGCATGAGTGAAGCCTTGTTGATAATTTCAAAATTTATGTCGCTACGGAAGATTCCCTGCTCTACTCCTTTTTTGAAGTAAGCGAATGCCTCTGCATCGGCCATTTTATGCGATTCGCGGATATAATTGATTACTTTAGGATACTTACGCAAGTCGCGTAAAAAGGCAGGATTTGTACTACCTAACTCATCCATTTTACGTTTGTAAAAAGCAAAGATCACCTCCAGAACATTATCTGCTCTGGAAGCAATCTCGCCCATATAATCGGCCGTCCGTTTATTCAATAAACGGAAGACCTCCATAAGAAGTTGTTCTTTATCGCTGAACAATTCGTAAAGGGTGCGCTTTGATATAGACAAAGAGTTGGCAATATCATCCATACGCACTACACGTATGCCGTCTTTCTGAAAGGCTTCAGCCGCTTTCTCTACTATCTCTTCGCGCAACGTTTCGCGATCGCACTTTACCCTTTTCATAATTGTTCAGTGTAAACGGTTAACGTATAATGCCCAATTTAGAGTTTTCTACAAACTCAATGATATGCTCTATCTCTGGGCTTGACGGTATCTGCTCACGAATACGCTGCACGGCGTCTTGCTGAGAAGTATTCGCCTTATACAATATACGATATGCCTGTGCGATGTGCTTGATTATTGTAGACGAAAATCCACAATGCTCTAACACCATCGTATTGATGCTATAGAATGAAATATGCTCATGAGCCGCTACTATATAAGGAGGTATGTCTTTGATAAAACGGCATCCGCCCTGCACCGCAGCATAGCTACCCAAACGAGTATTGCCCTGCATAAGCACATTAGATGTAAGTATGGCGCAATCTTCTATAACGCAATTGCCCGATACCTGCGAACCATTACCAATGATACACTTATTACCTACTTCCACATCGTGCGACAAGCGGGCGCCGGTCATGATAAAATTACCGCTGCCTATCTTTGTAGCGTGACCGGGGAATGTACCGCGAATAATGACTGCATTTTCACGAATCACATTATTGTCTCCAATAATAGCCAAAGTGTCATCGCCTTTATAAGCGAAATCCTGAGGAACGGCTGCTATAACCGCTCCCTGATACACCTTATTTCCATTACCCATGCGTGTGCCGCTCATCAAGCTGGCATACGGCATAATCTCATTGTCATCGCCTATCTCAACGTTCTTGTCGATATAGGCAAATGGATGAACTGTTACGTTCTTCCCGAGCTTTGCTGACGGGTCAACGTATGCTAAAGGACTAATCATAGTGTTTCTATATATTAGAGGTTAATTATTCTCTTCCACCGCCTACAGCACTATACAGGTTGATAACAGCCTGAATACGCTGGAAATTGTCGGCTACTTCGCTCAACTGTGCACTGAGCAGACTTTGCTGTGAAGTAAGCACTTCCAGATAAGTAGCCGATGCGCTTTGGAACAACGCCTTAGTAGCGATAACGGCTTTGTTGAGCTGTTCTACACGTACCTTATCGTTTTCGAGCTTCTTATTCTGACAGTCGAACAAGAACAGAGCGTCGCTCACTTCCTTACCTGCTTTCAAGATAGTCTGCTGATAGTTCATCTGAGCAATCTTCTCTTCTGCCTTAGTCACCTTCAAGTTAGCGATAAGCTTACCCTTGTTGAAGATAGGCTGAGCCAAAGAAGCCATAGCCTGCATCAAGAACACACCCGGATTAGATACTGAAATGTTAGAACCGTTAGTCCATCCTGCAGTACCAGTAATGGTAAGTCCAGGATAGAACGCCGCGCGTGCCTGATTAGTTGAATAATAAGCGGCAGCCAAAGTCATCTCTGCCATCTTAACGTCCGGACGGTTTTCGAGCAACTGCAAAGGAACACCTGCCATCAGTTTTTCGGGCATTACCTGCTCATCGAGTGTAGTACGCTCAATGGTCTGAGGAGTTCTACCCAACAATATAGCCAGTGAATTCTCTGTTTCGCGCACCTGACGCTTCAAGTCAATCAAAGAAGCGTCTATCTGATTGCTGGCAGCACGCATCTGAGCTACGCCTGCTTCGGTAGTCATACCGGCATTCTTCATAGCCTCCATTACGCGTACATTCTCCTTGTAGATATCAGAAGTCTCTGTAGTGATAGCCACCTGACGGTCGAGCATCAGCAATGAATAGTAAACATTGGCAATGCCGCAGATGATAGATGAACGAACAGCCTGCTGAGCATACTGACTCTTCTGGTAAGCGACTTTCTGTCCACGCTTGCTATTCAGAATCTTGCCGAACAAATCGAATTCCCAACTTGCTACTGCAGGAAGCGTATAAGCCTTTACGTAGTTACCGTCATCCATGCTGGTAGCAGTTCCCTGCGGAGCTATGTTGATAGACGGCAAGTAAGACAACTTAGCGGAAGTAAGCATAACCTTAGCTTCTTTCACTCTCAATGCAGCTGCCTGCACATCTACATTATTATTCAATCCTTCTTCTATCAAAGCCTGCAATTTGGCGTCGCGGAATATTTCCTGCCACGGAAGATTTCCCATGTTGGTTGTATCAGATGCCAAGGTATCTGTAGCCGATGCCGGATCGCGATAGATGCCCGAAGCAGTAATAGCTTCAGGTCTATCATAAGCTTTGTAAATGTGGCAGCTGCTCATCATGGCAGCTACACACATTACTCCTATTATCTGTTTCTTCATTATTGTATCTTATCTTTTAATCTGATTTGGAAAATATTGTTCAATCTCAGATTTCACTTCGCTTTCGTCCAAGCTATCCCATTCAATTGGTTTGAATTTCTCTTGCAACCACTGGAATACTACGAACAGAACCGGAACGATGAAGATCTGGAATATCATACCAATCAACATACCGCCGATGGCAGAAGCACCCAAAGTACGATTTCCGTGAGCACCTACACCCATAGCCAACATCAACGGAATCAAACCGATAATCATGGCCAATGAGGTCATCAAGATCGGTCGCAGACGGGCTGCGGCACCAAGCACGGCTGCCCAAGAAATACTCATGCCTTGTTTACGACGGTCGAGGGCGAACTCTACAATCAAGATGGCGTTCTTAGCAAGCAGACCCATCAACATAATCAACGCAATCTGCATATAGATATCGTTTGACATGGTTCCCAAAATCATCTTCAGTGCCGGGATGCTACCCAATGCGGCAAATCCGTTAACGAAGATAAAGCTACCCATCAAACCGAATGGTACTGAAAGCAATACTGCCAACGGAAGGATGTAACTTTCATACTGGGCACTAAGCAACAAGTATACGAATACGAAGCAGAGGATAAAGATCAATCCTGTAGCGCTACCGCTTGAACTTGCCTCTTCACGCGCCATACCACCCAATTCGTATGAGAAACCTGCCGGCAAGTTTGCCTTAGCAACTTCTGAAATAGCCTGCAAAGCCTGACCTGAAGTATAACCTGATGCCGGGGCAACCATCACCTTAATAGATGTATAAAGGTTGAATCGGCTGATGATATCAGGACCGTATACTTTCTTCAAGCTTACGAACTGAGTAATAGGAGCCATCTCGTTACCGTTACGAACCTTAATGCTATTCAATGATTCCAAGTTCTTTGTAGCGTCTGGCTCTGCCTGAATCATTACACGATACATCTTACCGAAACGGTTGAAGTTTGACGCATACAGACCGCCAAAGTATCCCTGCATTGTAGAAAGGATAGAACTTGGACTTATGCCTGCCTTCTTACAAGCTGCTGCATCGATATCGAGCTGATACTGCGGGAAGGTAGGGTTAAACGAAGTCTGTGCCGAGTTAATTTCGGGACGTGCTTTCAACTCATCCATATAATCTGTTACAACTTTACGGAAGTGCTCCAAGCTACCACCGGTTTTATCCTGCATGTTCAACTCAATATCGCTTGATGCCGAGTAACCCGGAATCATAGGAGGAGCGAAGAACAATACCTGAGCGTCTTTGATGACTTTCTGCGCACGCATAAATAATGAGATGTACACCATATCGGCATTCTGCATCACTGAACGTTCTTCCCACGGTTTCAGCTTGATGATGACTGAACCGTAACCAGGTCCCTGACCACCGATGAAGCTATATCCTGAGATGATAGTACGCGACTGTACAGCTGGGTCGGCAGCTACAAGGCTGTCTACACGAGCCAATATTTCTTCAGCACGTTCTTGTGATGTTCCAGGAGGCAATGTCACAGCACCCATGATAGTACCTGTATCTTCAGTAGGCACCATTCCGGTAGGAGTTACTTTCATGAAGAATACCAACAGTACGATAGAGCCTGCTACCAAGCCGAACGATAACCATTTTTTATGGATAAAGAATACTACACGTTTCTTATATTTCTTCAAGACTGAATCGTAAGCAGCGTTAAATGATGTATGGAAACGATCTACCCATGACATCTTCTTCTCGCCACCGTGACCGTCGGTAGAATGAGGTTTCAAGAACAAGGCACACAATGCAGGCGACAAAGTCAACGCGTTCAACGCAGAGAAACCGATTGAAATAGCCATAGTCAAACCGAACTGACGGTAGAATGTACCTGATGTACCCCCCATGAAACTTACGGGGATAAACACAGACATCATGACGAGGGTAATAGAAACGATGGCACCACCCAATTCGCTCATGGCATCGATAGAAGCCTCACGAGCAGATTGGTATCCCTGATCCAACTTGGCATGCACACCCTCGACGACCACAATAGCATCGTCCACCACAATCGCAATGGCAAGCACCATCGCCGAAAGAGTAAGCAAGTTAACGCTAAAGCCGATAAGCTTGAGGACGAAGAATGTACCAATCAACGCTACCGGGATGGCGATAACCGGAATCAAAGTAGAGCGGAAGTCCTGCAAGAAGATGTATACCACCAATACCACAAGGATAAAGGCTTCGAGCAAGGTCTTGATAACCTCGTGGATAGAAGCGAACAAGAAGTCGTTGGCACTCTGCGCAATGTTTATATCCATTCCGGCCGGCAATGATTCTTTTGCCTTATCCAATACCTGTTCCAAGTTCTGAATAGTCTCGGTAGCATTGGTACCTGCCATCTGGAATACGATAGAAGAAACCGCTTTATGTCCGTTTACCTTATTACTAAATGCGTAAGACACACGTCCCAATTCCAAACGAGCGATATCGCCTAAACGAAGAATCTGTCCGTCGGGAAGAGCCTTAATAACGATATTCTCGAATTCTTTCTCTTCCTGCAAACGTCCTTTGTAACGCAGTGTGTACTGATAAGTCTGATGACCGCGCTCGCCCAACTGACCCGGAGCAGCCTCTATGTTCTGTTCTGCCAATGCAGCCGAAACATCCGAAGGAATAAGGTTATACTGAGCCATCACGTCGGGCTTCAACCAAACACGCATAGAGTAGTCACCACCCATCACCATGGCATCACCTACACCCTTTACACGCTTGATTTCGGGCACGATGTTGATGTTCATGTAGTTTTCGATGAACTGCGTACTATACTTATCTTCGGTATCCACCAAAGAGAAGATCAACAACATTGAGTTCTGACGCTTCTGGGTAGTTACACCGATACGAGTTACTTCGGCAGGCAGCAAACCCTGAGCCATAGACACACGGTTCTGTACGTTGACCGCAGCCATATCGGGGTCAGTACCCTGATTAAAGTAAACACTGATGTCTGCAGAACCGTTGTTTGATGCAGAAGACTGAATATACATCATGTTTTCTACACCGTTAATCTGGTCTTCTAGCGGAGCGATAACCGAGCTCAATACGGTCTGCGCATTTGCACCAGTATAAGTTGCTCTTACAGAAACTGTAGGAGGCGCAATGTCCGGATACTGCGTGATAGGCAATGTAGCCAAACCAATCACACCCAAGATAACTATCAAGATAGAGATTACCGTTGATAGCACCGGACGGTTAATAAATTTATCTAGTTTCATTCTGTTTTATACCTTTTATTATACTGTAATAATGAATGAGATATGCTTTTTACACAAGGCTTAGAAAGCTGTCTTGAAATTACCATCGTGCTGGTCTTTCAATGCCTGCTGATACTTGGCTTCTTTCTGAGCTGTAGTAATAGGCTCGATAGTCTGACCGTCTTTCAACTGCTGTACACCTTCTACTACAATCTTATCGCCCGACTTCAATCCGCCTGTTACCAAGTAAGTCTTACCGTCGTTCAGGTTAGATACGGTAATTTCTGTATGCTTAACTGTATTGTCAGACTGCAACACGAAGACGAACTTCTTGTCCTGAATTTCCTGAGTAGCCGACTGCGGGATAATGATAACATCGTTCAAAGTGTAAGGGAACATAATGTTAGCCATACCTCCACTGCGCAGAATGTTCTGCTTGTTAGGGAATACGGCACGCATGCTTACAGAACCTGTAGACTTATCGATTACACCACCTACAGCGTCAATCTTACCTTCTTCGCCGTAGATAGAACCATCGGCCAACTGCAACTTAACTGCCGGCATCTTAGCCAACTGTTCTTTTATAGTTCCACCTGCCTTAGTCAAAGCCAGCAACTGCTTTTCTGTCATTGAGAAGTATACGTACATATCGCCAATCTGAGACACTGTAGTAAGAGCAGCGCCCGAAGGACCTACCAACGCACCGATACGAGAAGGAATCATACCGATAACACCATCAGAAGGACTTGTTACAGTACAGAATCCCAAGTTCTGCTTAGCGGCAGCGTATGCAGCCTTGGCCTGAGCCAAACCAGCCTGAGCAGTCAAACGATTGTTGATTGCAGTTTGATATTCAAAATCGCTGATAATCTGCTGGTCATGCAGCATCTTCTTGTTCTGTTCAGTCTCGGTTATAGTACGAAGACTAGCCTCAGCCGATTTAACAGCCGCAGAAGCCTGGTCGAACGCAGCTTTATATTGTGTAGGGTCTATCTGAAAAAGAGCCTGTCCTTTACGTACGGTAGCACCTTCGTCTACACAAAGCTTCACGATGAAGCCAGATACCTGAGGACGGATTTCAATATCCTGTTTACCCTGGATAGTAGCCGGATATTGCTCTGTCTGAGAGCTGGATGTTACACTTACCGCTTCTACAGCGAACTGGTCATCACCAATTTTTCTACCGCCTTGGCCACCGCCACAAGCAGTCAGTACCGACAAGCCCAAAGCCATCAGGGCAACTCGGTGAGAAGTAAATCTTCTGTTTTTGTAGTTCATATTCATATTCAGATAATTAATGTTTTCTTTTTCTCCTTAAAAACAGCCGGAACCTATCGGTCTTACTAATACCTAAATTGAAAACTTTTCGATACCGCCTAGTTTTTAACGGTGCAAAGATAAGTATTTTCAATACTCTTACACAACTGTTTAACTAACAATAACCATAAAAAAAGGGTTCTTATTACACATAACCAAAATAATCTGATGAATAGACATTTTTTATCGACCAATTCTTACGACTCCTTATTATTATACTTATTCAGAACAACGCATTGCAAAAGCCGACAATCCGCGAAAGAAAAATCGGCTTATTAAAAGAAAAACTCTATCCCTAGCCTAAGTATATATATCCTTAAGCTAAGTTTATATATACCTAGGCTAAGTTTATATATCTTTAGGCTAAAGATAGAGAATCGAATAAGAGAAAACAGGTTTTCATTCGCAAGAGAGAGAAGTTTCAATCCTGACATTCTAAAGTTGCCACGACCATACATTTTGGTTATATTACATATTTTTATACGATACTTTTGTAACATTTATCTTTTTTTTGAAGCTAAAATGCTACTATTTATTATTTTATTCATACTTTTGCGATTCACTATACGATACAATACAAAGAAAACTTTAAACTTATTTATAATTATGGCAAAAATAACCAAAGAAGCTGCACTGCTTTATCACTCGCAAGGCAGACCAGGAAAAATTGAGGTAATACCAACCAAACCTTACCAAACACAGAGAGACTTGTCGCTTGCTTACTCGCCAGGTGTAGCCGAGCCATGTCTGGAAATCCAGAAAGACCCGGAAACCGCTTACGACTATACCGATAAAGGTAACTTGGTAGCTGTTATTTCTAACGGCACCGCAGTATTGGGCTTAGGAGATATAGGCGCATTGAGCGGAAAGCCTGTAATGGAAGGTAAAGGACTGCTTTTTAAAATATATGCCGGAATTGATGTATTCGACATAGAAGTAAACGAAAAAGACCCGGACAAATTCATCGAAGCGGTAAAAGCCATCGCACCTACTTTCGGTGGTATCAATCTGGAAGATATAAAGGCTCCTGAGTGCTTCAAGATAGAACAGCGCCTGAAAGAAGAACTCGACATTCCGGTTATGCACGATGACCAGCACGGTACTGCCATCATCTCAAGCGCCGGACTGCTGAACGCCCTCGAAGTAGCGGGAAAGAAGATAGAAGATGTGCACATAGTAGTAAACGGAGCCGGAGCTTCGGCTACATCGTGCACTAAATTGTACATAGCCTTAGGTGCACGCAAAGAGAACATCTTGATGCTAGACAGTAAAGGTGTAATCACTTCCGACCGTGAAAACCTGACTGAAAGCAAGAAGTTCTTCGCTACCGACCGCCGCGACGTACATACACTTGAAGAAGCCATAAAGGGCGCCGACGTATTCTTGGGTCTCTCTAAGGGTAACGTTCTTTCGCAAGATATGATACGCAGCATGGCAAGCCATCCTATCGTATTCGCTCTGGCCAACCCTACCCCAGAAATTTCTTACGAAGACGCTATGGCATCGCGCCCAGACGTATTGATGTCTACCGGACGTTCGGATTATCCTAACCAGATTAATAATGTTATCGGATTCCCGTATATATTCCGTGGCGCACTCGACACTAGAGCTACCGCCATCAACGAAGAGATGAAACTGGCTGCCGTACACGCCATCGCAGCACTGGCAAAGAAGCCCGTACCAGATGTAGTGAACAATGCTTATCATGTAAACAACTTCACATTCGGTCCGTCTTATTTCATCCCGAAACCGGTAGACCCACGTCTTATTACCGAAGTTTCTATGGCTGTGGCTAAAGCGGCTATGGAATCGGGTGTAGCACGTAAACAAATTACCGACTGGTCGGCTTACGAACACCAGTTGCGCGAGTTGATGGGACAAGAAAACAAACTTACTCGCCAACTTTACGCTATGGCTCGTCGCGATCCGCAACGTGTGGTATTTGCCGAAGGTATTCACCCCAATATGCTGAAGGCTGCAGTAGAAGCAAAAGCCGAAGGTCTGTGCAAGCCTATCCTTCTTGGCAACGAAGAGCGCATAGAGAAATTGGCTAAAGAACTCGACTTGAGCTTGGAAGGTATAGAAATAGTAAACTTACGCCACGACCGTGAAGCAGAACGTCGTGAACGCTACGCTCGTATTCTCTGCGAAAAGCGTGCTCGCGAAGGTGCCAACTATCAGGAAGCAAACGATAAGATGTTCGAACGTAACTACTTCGGTATGATGATGGTAGAAACAGGAGACGCTGATGCGTTCGTAACCGGATTGTACACCAAGTACTCTAATACCATTAAGGTAGCGAAAGAAGTTATCGGCATCCAGCCGGGATACAAGCACTTCGGAACAATGCATATCTTGAACTCTAAGAAAGGTACTTACTTCATTTCGGATACATTGATTAACCGTCACCCCGATACCGATACGCTGATAGACATAGCTAAACTTACAGATAAGGCTGTACGCTTCTTTAATCAGGAACCGGTTATGGCCATGTTGTCGTACTCTAACTTCGGCGCAGACACAGAAGGAAGTCCCGCTAAAGTACACGAAGCCGTAGCCTATATGCAACAGGAATATCCTGAATTGGCTATCGACGGCGAAATGCAAGTTAAATTTGCGCTGAACAACGCTTTGCGTGACGAGAAATATCCGTTTACCCGCCTCAAAGGAAAAGAAGTGAATACGCTGATATTCCCTAACCTTAGTTCGGCAAACTCAACATACCAACTCATCCAGAGCATGAGCGACACCGAAGTATTAGGTCCTATCCAAATGGGTCTTAACAAACCTATCCACTTTACCGACATCGAAAGCTCGGTTCGAGATATCGTGAATATCACTGCTATCGCCTGCATCGATGCTATCGTTGCCAAGAAATTAAACAAATAAGAATATAACCTACGTGCAAGGGTACTATATATAATGTGTCCTTGCACGGTTTTTTATTTTACTATGCGAAAACCACTAAATCAAACACAATGTATTTTATTAGCCCTCTGCTGGGCAGCACTTTGTTTCTATGTCATAGCAGCAAGTCCGCATGTTGACGGCATGCTTATTCTTTCTCTCATAATATCTGGGGCATTGGTATTCATCCCTATAGTAAAAGCCATTAAAAACAAACAAAAGTAAAGCCAAATCGAATAAAAATTACTTTTTTGACATTCTTTGTACACTTTTCATACACTACTGTTGCATAAACCAAAATTAATATATACTTTTGTCACCGAATCAAAAGAAATAGTTCTCATTTAGATTATTTCATAACCAATAACTAAACAATATTAATATGAATGCAGCTAAAGTATTGGAAGATCTGAAAAGAAGATTTCCTAACGAGCCTGAATATCATCAGGCAGTAGAAGAGGTATTAGGTACTATCGAGGAAGAATACAACAAGCACCCAGAATTCGACAAGGCAAACCTTATCGAACGCCTGTGCATTCCAGATAGAGTTTACCAGTTCCGTGTGACATGGATGGACGACAAAGGTAACATCCAGACTAATATGGGTTATCGTGTACAGCACAACAACGCCATTGGCCCGTACAAAGGCGGTATCCGTTTCCACAGTTCCGTAAACCTCAGCATTTTGAAGTTCCTGGCTTTCGAGCAGACTTTCAAAAACTCTCTGACCACTCTTCCTATGGGCGGTGGCAAAGGTGGATCAGATTTCTCACCGCGTGGCAAATCTAACGCTGAGGTAATGCGTTTCTGCCAAGCATTCATGCTAGAATTATGGCGTCATATCGGTCCTGAAACAGATGTTCCTGCAGGTGACATAGGTGTAGGCGGACGTGAAGTAGGCTATATGTTCGGTATGTATAAGAAATTGTCTCATGAATTCTCGGGCGTATTGACAGGAAAAGGCCGTGAGTTCGGTGGTTCATTGATTCGTCCTGAAGCAACCGGTTACGGAAATATCTATTTCTTGCAGGAAATGCTTAAGACACGCAATATCAGCATCGAAGGAAAGACTTGCTTGGTTTCTGGTTCTGGTAACGTAGCACAATATACTGTAGAAAAGCTAATCCAGCTCGGCGCAAAGGTTGTTACCATGTCAGACTCTGACGGCTACATCTACGATCCGGACGGTATCGACCGCGAAAAGCTCGACTATATCATGGAACTGAAGAACTTGTACCGTGGACGTATCCGCGAATATGCAGAAAAATACGGATGCAAGTATGTAGCAGGTGCTCGCCCATGGAACGAAAAGGCAGACATCGCACTTCCGTCGGCTACTCAGAACGAAATCAACGGTGACGACGCTAAGGCTTTGGTAGCAAACGGTGTATTCGCTGTATCGGAAGGTGCAAACATGCCTTCTACTCCTGAAGCTATCCGCACATTCCAAGAAGCTAAGATTCTGTATGCTCCGGGTAAAGCCGCTAACGCCGGTGGTGTATCGGTATCTGGTTTGGAAATGACTCAGAACTCTATCAAACTGAGCTGGAGCGCAGAAGAAGTTGACGAAAAACTGAAAAGCATCATGAAGAATATCCACGCCGCTTGTGTACAGTACGGTACTGAAGCCGACGGATATATCAACTATGTGAAGGGTGCTAACGTAGCTGGATTCATGAAAGTTGCAAAAGCAATGATGGCTCAGGGCATCGTTTAATCAGACAAAACACACTCATCAATTATAAGGGCCGCATCTATAGTGTGATAATCACACCTAGATGTAGCCCTTTCTTTTGTAAGACAGAATAATTTTTCTTATTTCAGTTCTACACTGTGCAACAGAGCCTGATCGGCTTGTAGTTTTCCGGCATTGGTTTCTTTGCGAGTGCAATAGTCGAACTCAGCAGACTTTTCTCCGCTGAACGAATTCCATTTCAAAGTCAGTTTTACGGTCTTACCTTCCGTGTCTGGAAGATTCTTCAAACCGAAAGCAACTAACGCGTCAGCTGTACGCCCTGTAGTCTCGCCGTATGCATTATGACATAATCTAACTTCGTACGGATTATCCTTATTAACACCGGTAAGCAAATTTATCCAATGAGCCTTGCCGCCAGCCCATACAGTACGGAAACGAAGTGTAAGATAACCGTCTTCGGCTATAGTAACCCAGTCTTTAACAATCTCTACCGGATCTGAGCCGTATTGCGCTACGTTCATACCTTCTGTCCATGCTATCGCAGGCTTGGTAAGGATGCTGTCTATCCAGTTTACATATACCGCTTTATCGTACTTGGCGCTATTGCCGCCAGTCGCTACACAGTTTACCAACGCACGTACTTCTTTATCTCCGAACGGTGACTGCTTCATGTTGGTAGGGAACAAAGTTGTTTTATCGTCCAACTGCAGATATACCGTCTTGTCGGCTTCAGTCTTTACCGTTACCAACGCGTTAGGGCCATAACCTGGAAATACTACATACTTGTCGTCATCGTCTGAACAAGATTGCATAGCAGTGGCTGTAATCAGCGCTGCAACACCCATTAAAATAGTTTTCATCGCATTCATAGTTTTGCCTTTTTGTTTGTTCTTAATCTTAATACATCTATTAAATGCGGAAACATGCTTTTTAATGCATCGCTATAGCTATAAAGAATGTTAAAGCGAAAATCAGCTACATCCATAACAAGGGAAACAGTGGACTATATAAAATTACTTGCGGCGGCGTTTTCTGCGCTGCATACGCTGACGTTTATACTTCTGCCATCGACTATGAATCCGCCATACGCATAGGGCGAATACTACAACGAATATCAGTAGTACGATACCGCTATTCAGATTATCACCCTTTACACGCTGCCATATTTCGAGCACTTCGACTGTCTTATCGCCAAAGTCGCGTATCATAGAGCAACGGTTCACGACCGAAATATCGGGATATTGTGTATTATGTAACTTTACGTGTCGCCCTATCTCGCCGAAGAAATAGCTGGCATCTACATAATCTTCTAATGTAGTGTCAATACGAGCCTCCATAATTTCGGGAGAAGCAATAGAGCTTACGTAACCAATCTCTTCCATGTTACGCAATGCAACATCCGGACGGCAAAGGAAATTAATAAAATAGCTTGCCGCCTTTACGTTTCGTGCATATTTAGGGATTACCCATCCGTCGTACCAAATATTACTACCCTCGCGCGGAACCTCATAAGCCAATTCCACACCTACAGACTCGGCTTCGTCTATCGCCCACTGCGCATCGCCGCTCCATGTCATGTTTATCCAAGCCTTTCCTTTGGTCATCATCTCCTTTCCAAAATCGGCTTCCCATCCTGCCACATTCGGTTTGAGTAACTTCAGATACTTTTCTACCGTATCCATCGCCGCTGGCGAATAGTCGTTCATCAACTGCTTCACGGTTTTCTTTCCGTCTTCCAAATCTTTACGATAGGCATAGAGCAAAGCCGTACCATAAGCGTCGCGATAAGAGTCTTTCATCAGGATACGTCCTGCGAAACGCTTGTTCCAAAGGCAATCCCACGTACTCATATCTGCAGCCGAAACATACTTGGTGTTATACAACAAACCGGCAGTACCCCACATATAGCATACGGCATATCTGCTTACAGGCTTATCGGGCGTACTGATTTGCGCTATCTGCTCGCGTATATACGGAGCTACTCCATTCATATAATTAGGAGAATGCGCGAAAACAGTATCGATAGGCAACAACAAGTCTTTATGCAGCATACGCTCTATGATGTATTCCGAAGGGCATACCACGTCAAAGTCTTCGTGTCCTTTCTCTATCTTGGTAAGCATTACCTCGTTAATGTCGAACGTCTGGTAAACGATGTGAATATCTTCGCCTGTCTGCTCTTTATAGTATTCTTGGAAGTCCTCTAAGACCCCTTCGCCGATATAATCGCCCCAATTATAAATCTTCAGCACATTCTGCCGCGACTCGTTTTCATTGTAACAGCCAGTCATAGCCACGCAAGCTATCAGCAAGGCAACAATCAGATTGAGTTTCTTCATTTCCTCTTGATATCTCTGTATTCTGGATTAATTATCCGCCTTGGCTTTTCCGGCACGGCGGTTCAATATAATAAGCAACACCAATATCACTATAAATATCAATGCTGAAAGTGGTCTCAGTTCGGGAGTAAGTCCGCCTTTACGCGCATCGGCATAGATATAGGTGGAAAGTGTTTCCAAACCTTGGTTACCGATGGTGAATACGGTAACGGCAAAATCATCGACCGAAATGGTAATGGCCAACAAGAACCCGCTTATCATTCCCGGACGAATCTCCGGGATGATGACCTTGCGCAACGCCTGCATCGGTGTAGCTCCCAAATCGAGTGCCGCCTCGTAAAGATTAGGATTCATCTGCTTGAGGCGAGGCAATACGCTAAGCACTACATATGGAGTACAGAACGTGATGTGCGCCAGCACTACGGTGGTGAATCCTTGCGTAATACCCAATGATACGAACAGCAAGAACAATGAGATACCGGTAATGATATCACCGTTAAGGATAGGTATGGTATTTATAAACCCCACAGCCTTACGACTTCTTGCCTTAAGATTGTAGATACCGATGGCGGCTATACTTCCTAATATGGTAGAAGCTGTAGCGGCTATCAATGCTATAAGAATGGTGTTTACAAAAGCGTTCATCAGCGAGTGATGCGCACCGGTATTAAGCAGAGACTCGTATAGCTTCAAAGAGAATCCAGTCCAGTTGCCCAGCACCTTAGCTTCGGTAAACGAATAGATTACGATAATTCCGATTGGGGCATACAGCAAAATAAGCAATACCCACAGGTATACCTGCCCGATAATACGTTTTACCATACTCCTCCTTTCTCCGCATCGCTCTGCTCGTCTGAACTAAACAGAGTAGTAGCGGCAATAAGAAACAACATGATTAACGACAAGGCTGCACCGTAATTCCAGAGGCTATTGTTGATATTCTCCTGAATGGTGGTACCGAACAGCTTGATATTGTTCATGGTTAGCAACTCGGCGATGGCGAACGTAGAGATGGTAGGCATAAACACCATCATCACTCCGCTGACAACACCGGGCATAGAAAGCGGGAATACGACTTTCCAAAACACCTGAAACTGATTGGCTCCCAAGTCTTGCGCAGCCTCAATATAACTCTTGTCCATCTTCTGAAGCGTATTGTAAATAGGGTAAATCATAAATGGAATGAAGTTATATATCATACCAAATATCAAGGCTCCTTCGCCCAACGGAAGTTTGCAAAAATCGAACAACGCTACCGTAGCCAACGTGCGCACCAATATATTGACCCACATAGGCAGAATAAACAGCATGATAAGTGTGCGGGCATAACCCAAATTCTTACAATTATTAAGAATCCAAGCTGCCGGATAACCCAACAAGATACAACCGATAGTGGTTATCATGGCAATACCGATAGAATAAACAAATGTGTTTACAGCCTCTGGATGCGCAAAGAACTTAGCGAAGTTCTCTAATGTAAGGTGTCCGGCATCGTCAGTAAAAGCGTAAACAACTATCAGCAGCAGCGGTATAATAACAAATATCGCCGAGAATATAAGGTACGGCAGTACCCAACTCTTACGCGAAGAGAACAAATGAAATATTTTATTCATTTAGCGCCTATTGATTATTAGATTACACGTATAGCATCTGCAGGAATAGTAATACCCACATGGTCGCCATCATCCCATACGTCATTAGTATCGACAAATACATTCTCGTCCCAATCGGAACATACGGTAAGGTGGTAATGATTTCCTTTATAAAGTATGAATTTCACTTCGCCTGTCAGCATACCGTCTTCTGCATTATCTTGCAAAATGATTTTATCGAAATCGACCTCTACCTTTACATGCCCCCAGTCGCGCGAAACGTCGCTCATGTCCACACGAGGACATTCAAACGTACAACCCAAGAATTCCACGTGGGTTTCGTCTACCATAGCAGCTTCGAACTCGTTGCATGTACGCTCTTTATGCATGATATGTATATCGAACGGCTTCACCAGCAATCCTACTTCTGTTCCAGCCTCAAACGCATGATAGTCTTGCACCAAGAGTTCGTAATCATCTACCAAGACCGTCATTTCATAATGCACTCCTTTAAATATGCACGACTGCACTACTCCGCGCAGCTGAGCCATGTCTGAAACAGGGAATATATATAAGTCTTCGGGGCGAACCACAACATCCACCGGCACATCGCTACCGAAGTTCTTATCTACGCACTCAAAATCGTGTCCGCAGAAACGAACCAAGCAATCGTGAACCATAGTACCGTTCAAGATGTTACTTTCACCAATAAAGTCGGCTACGAAAGAGTTGGTAGGTTCATTATATATATCTATAGGAGTACCTATCTGCTGAATGCGTCCTTCGCTCATTACCACTATAGTATCGCTCAGCGTAAGAGCCTCTTCCTGATCGTGAGTTACATACACAAACGTAATACCAAGACGCTTATGCATCTCCTTCAACTCCATCTGCATATCCTTACGCATCTTCAAGTCGAGCCCCGCCAATGGTTCGTCGAGCAACAACACCTCCGGTTCATTTACAATAGCACGGGCTATGGCAACACGCTGTTGCTGACCTCCCGACAAAGAGTTCACATCGCGATATTCATAGTCGGTCATTCCCACCATGCGTAACGCCACCTTTACTTTCTTTTCGATTTCCGGTTTCGACATTTTCTTCAGCTTCAAGCCAAAAGCGATATTGTCGAACACATTAAGATGAGGGAATAAGGCGTACTTCTGAAACACCGTATTCACAGGACGACGGTGCGGAGGTGTTTGGGTAATCTCCTTACCGCCAATATATATTTCACCCTCCGACGCTGTCTGAAAACCGGCTATTAACCGCAGAAGCGTAGTCTTTCCACAACCCGAAGGGCCTAATATAGTTACAAACTCACCTTTTCGGATAGACAAGTTCACATTGTCCAATGCGGTCTTTTCTCCAAAGAATTTAGACACACTCTTTACTTCGATGATTGGTTTGTTCTCTGCTTGCATAAACATTTATAAATTACGGGCTGCAAAGGTACATATTATATAGCGTTTAGAATGTAGTTTATCGAATTTTATTTCATTTTATGCATATAATTGCATTCATTTGTACTTTTGCATATTTTATACCCGATATTTACTTATCGTGTATAGCAGAGAAATATGTGTCGAGCAAGCGTTTAGCTGCCGAGAAAGAGGTTACACTTCCTTGCAACACTGCGTCTTCTTCGCCGCGAAGCATCGACGCTATATTAGGATTATTATAGAAACTATCGCGCAATTGTTCTTCTATGGTTTCATACATCCAATACTTTGACTGCTCGTTACGGCGATATTGGAAATAACCATTGGCTTTAACGAAATCGAAGTAGCTGTATATCATATCCCATACTTCCTTAATGCCAAAACCATAGAAGCCCGAGTAAGTAAGCACTTGAGGAGTCCATCCGGATTCTGGCGCAGGGAACAAATGCAACGCATTGCGGAAATGAGCAGCCGCCAACTTCGCCTTTTCTATATTGCTTCCGTCGGCCTTGTTGATTACGATACCATCCGCCATCTCCATAATGCCGCGCTTTATGCCTTGCAGCTCATCGCCGGTACCGGCCAACTGGATAAGCAAAAAGAAATCTACCATTGAGTGGACTGCCGTTTCACTCTGCCCCACTCCTACCGTTTCTACGAATATCTTATCGAATCCGGCGGCTTCGCATAATATAATGGTTTCGCGTGTCTTTCTTGCCACCCCGCCTAACGAGCCGGCGGTTGGACTAGGACGTATAAATGAATCTGGATGAACAGACAACTTCTCCATGCGGGTCTTGTCGCCTAGAATACTACCTTTAGAGCGTTCACTACTTGGGTCGATAGCCAACACAGCCAACTTACCACCACGTTCAAGCACATGCAGTCCGAAGACATCGATAGACGTACTTTTTCCCGCTCCGGGCACTCCACTAATACCGATACGGATAGAATTGCCGGAATAAGGCAAACATTTCTCTATCACCTCTTGAGCCAATGCCTGATGTTCGGGCTTAACACTCTCTACAAGCGTAACAGCCTGACTTAGCACCGTTATATCGCCCTTTACTATACCTTCTACATACTCTCCTGCCGTAAAAGTCCGGCGGTGAGGCCGTTTACGCAAGTTGAGATACGGGTTTATTATACCGGGCTGCTCAATACCCTTATTGACAGCCAGTCCTTTATATTCTTCACTGTTTTCGGGGTGTTCCATAATATCTTCAGTATTTTCAGGTTATTTCTTTATAGTGGCCTTTACTCTTATCACTACCGAAGGCGACGCTGGGTCATTGGTTATCATCAACACACGCGGTACACCTTTTACGCGAGGCAAGTTTTCAGTCAATACGGTTATTTTCATTTTTGTAGATTCGCCAGGCTTCAATACAGTCTTCTTCAATTTTACAGCCAAGGCTATATTAAAGACTTGCATATCTTGTATCGTCAAATCCGACTTCCCGGTATTGGTGATAATGACTGTCTGCGATTTTTTCTGATGAGGATTCAAATCGAGAAACTCAACTTTAGTAGACGACAGAGAGATATGCGGCGGATTCTTCTTCTGTAATTCTGTCTGGTTAGAAAAATCGGGAAGCAATACGGCAGAAACCGGAATTTCGTTTTCAGCACTTACCTTATCGCCCGAGAAGCGAGACAGATATACCGAAGCACGTGTAATACCAAATTTGGGAAGTTTGTCGGTATCAAGCGTAACTTTTATAACGCCATTCTTACCGCGTCCCAATGTTTCTGGTTCGGCTTTCGCACTTAAATAAGGAGGCAAGTGCATAAGCACCGGCTGGTATGCCTTACTCGATGTGTTGGCAACCAACAATGTCACCTCTGGATTCTCACCTTTATATACATTGTCGAATTCTATCTCGTCTTTATCCAAGCGAATAGCTCCGAATCCTACGGGATGAGTGAACGAATAGTTCTTTGAATCGGCGGTAACCTCACCGTTAAACTCCACATATAAAGGCATATCCGACGCATTACAATAAATGCCTAACTCTTTATAAAAATGTCCTATCGCCTTTGCGTCGAAAACAGCGGTTACACTGCCTTTTCCACCTGCCGGGATGGGCGACTTTGTCCATTCTACATCGGTACATCCGCAAGAGGAATATACTTTAGATATTACAAGAGGCTTATTGCCGGTGTTGGTGAAATTATATGTTATCGTTACTGGCTTGTTCCACAATACGTACCCCAACTCCTGAACTTTCTTATCAAATTCTATTTTAGGCTGGGCATACAAGGCCAAGCTTAACATCGACAGTAAACCAAATATATATAATGTGCGCTTCATTCTGTAATTGTTTTTATTATTTAGACAAAGATAAATAGAAATCGGCAATGAGCAAAACAATTATTCCCGCATTAAACCACTATTAACCATACAATAATGACATTACAAGTAAATATTATTCCACACAGCATAAGGTACAAGCTATCAAAAGCATACAATATACGCTAAAATAATACATAAAACACCACAAGTTTTTAAAACTATTCTCTAATACACAATCCACTTCATAAATATGTATTAAATTAGTACCCGAATATAACGATGCAAAAACATGAAATATCGAATAGAACATTATAACATGAAAACACTTGTAAGAATCACCTTTTTAGTGCTATGCACGCTTTTGCCTTTAGCTTGTTCTAATAATGCCTACAAACAAGTAGACGTATTAATTATAGGAGGAGGAGCCAGCGGTACCACAGCCGGCATTCAGTCTGCACGCATGGGAGTAGAAACCCTGATAATAGAAGAGTCGCCTTGGTTGGGAGGCATGCTTACCGCCGCTGGGGTAAGTGCCGTCGATGGCAACTATAATCTGCGGGCCGGCTTATGGGGCGAGTTTCTGAATAAAGTGTCGCAGTATTACGGTGGACTCGACTCACTTAGGACAGGATGGGTAAGCAGTGTATTATTCGAGCCGTCGGTAGGAAATAAGATTTTCCATGAGTTAGCGGAAGTAGAAAAAGAGTTTCTCGAAGTGTGTGGAGAAACAACATGCCAAGCGGTTAAGCAGACTTCCGAAGGATGGGAAGTAATAGCCCAAAAGAAAAACGGTACAAAGATGCGCGTCAAGGCAAAGGTACTTATAGACGCCACTGAGCTTGGAGACATCGCCAAGCAATTCGTAAAATACGATATCGGTATGGAAAGTAAGTACGATACGCACGAAGACATTGCGCCCGACAGCGCCAACAACATAGTGCAAGACTTGACTTACGTGGCCATACTGAAGGACTACGGAAAAGATGTCACTATCCCCCGCCCCGAAGGATACGACCCGAAAGAATTTGCATGCGCATGTTCTAATCCGATATGCGTTACTCCTAAAGAGCCCAACAGAGTATGGTCGAAAGATATGATGATTACTTACGGCAAACTGCCCAACAATAAGTATATGATAAACTGGCCCATTGAAGGGAACGACTATTATATCAACTTGATAGAGATGACTCCCGAAGAGCGCACCAATGCGTTGCAATACGCCAAGGACTTCACAATGCGGTTTATATATTTCATACAACATGAATTGGGCTATAATCATTTGGCTCTGGCCGACGATGAATTTTCTACAGCCGACAAGCTGCCATTTATTCCATATCACCGTGAATCGAGAAGAATACACGGAAAAGTAAGATTCACGTTGAATCATATAACAAACCTGTATAATCAGCCTCAACCGCTTTACCGCACCAGCATAGCGGTTGGCGATTATCCGGTAGACCATCACCATACACGCTATCACGGATATGACGAATTGCCTAATCTGTATTTCCATCCGATACCGTCCTTCTCCTTGCCGATTGGAGTCATGATTCCCGACAGTTGCAAGAACTTGATAGTAGCCGAGAAGTCTATATCCGTATCGAATATCGTAAACGGATGCACTCGTCTACAACCTGTGGTTCTGCAATTGGGACAAGCGGCAGGAATATTAGGAGCTATCGCAGTAAAAAAGGATATCGCTGTAGAAAAGGTCTCGGTAAGAGATGTACAAGACGAGGTTTTAGCCGCCAACGGCTACTTGCTTCCGTATCTTGATGTTCCGGCAACCGACAGCCGATTTAAATCTTATCAGCGCATCGGCTCTACCGGAATATTGAAAGGCGTAGGAAAAAACGTAGAATGGACAAATCAAACATGGCTACGCGCTGATACTGTATTACTGAAAAAGGAGCTCTGCGGAATAGTAGACATATATCCGTACGCCAATAAACTGATGGATTTCACTTCTCCCGACAAGGTGACTGTAAAAGAGGCAGTAATGCTTGTAGCTTCAATTGCAAAACAAGAAAATATTGCCCTAAAAGACAGCGAACAAAAACTATGGAACGACTGCGGACTAGCAGATTGGAACGAAAGTCGAGGTATAACTCGTGGCGAAATGGCTATACTTATAGATAAAACGCTCGACCCATTCCATAAGAAACCGGTAGATATAACAGGACAACTAAATTAATTCCCCAATACAAAATTATCTCACTACTACCGTAGTGAAAATGTGTGACGGTAGTAGTGAGATAACTTTAATAAGAAAAGCAATAGATTATTTTATTTTTCTGTCTTCTCAGCCTTCTGCTCTGAAGACTTCTTCGACTTGTCATTAGTAAGCATGCGTTCAAGCTCTTCCGGAGTAAGGCGCAAATGGAACTCGCCCTGATAAGCTACCGATATTCCACCCGTTTCTTCGGAAACAATGATAGCCAACGCATCTGTTTCCTGAGAGATACCAAGCGCAGCGCGATGACGCAAGCCCAACTCTTTAGGTATATTCAGATTATGCGAAACTGGAAGAATACATCCGGCAGCCTTAATACGCTTATTGCTGATTATCATAGCACCATCGTGCAACGGACTGTTCTTAAAGAAAATGTTTTCTATCAGACGCTGGTTGATATTGGCATCTATAATATCTCCGGTACGAGCCACGTCGTCGAGCGGGAAATCACGTTCCACCACTATCAGTGCTCCTACCTTTCCCTTACTCATGTTCATGCAAGCCATCACAATAGGCATGATATCCTCTTTATTGTCGGTTTCTTTCTTTCCGCCAGAGAAAAAGCGGAATATACTGCTGCTGCGATGACGCGAGCCAAGCGAAAGAAGGAAATGACGAATCTCGTCTTGAAATAGCACGATAAGAGCTATAACTCCTACACTTACCAACTTGTCGAATATAGAACCGAGCAAACGCATCTGCAAGACCTGCGACACGATAAGCCAAATAACTATAAAAACCAAAATACCAATAAACACATTGATAGAGCCCGAAGACTTCATCAGCTTATAGGTCTTATAAAGCAGATAGGCAACCAGCAGGATGTCTATAATATCTTTTATCGTCAATATGGAAATATCAAAAGGCATATCGTTTCTTTTTATCTTGTTGAATTATAATTCTTTCTACAATCCTCGCATCGCGGCGAATATCTGTACGACTTCTGCTGCGGCACGAACGTCGTGCACACGCAGTATGTCGGCTCCTTTCATCAGAGAAATGGTGTTTATAGCCGTAGTTCCGTTAAGGGCGTCTTCGGGACCGCCGCCAAGCAGTTTGTAAATCATCGACTTACGTGAAACACCTACTAACACGGGCAATTCAAACATAGAGAACTCTTCCATGTGGTTAAGCAGTTCGTAGTTGTGCTCCAGGTTTTTTCCGAATCCGAAGCCAGGGTCGAGAATGATATCTTTCACGCCCAAGTCGCGCAAGCGGTGTACTTTATCAGAAAAGTAGCACAGCACTTCTTTCATCAAATTATCATAATGAGGATTCAGTTGCATGTTCTGCGGAGTTCCCTGCATATGCATTATAATATAAGGAACGCCCAATTTAGCTACCGTAGCGAACATATCCTTATCCATCTCGCCTGCCGCTATATCATTTATGATGGCCACTCCGTATTCTTCCACACACATACGGGCTACATCGGCACGGAAAGTATCTACCGATACCACAGCGTCCGGACATTCGGCAAAGACGATGCGTAAGCCATTACGAAGACGGTCCATCTCTTCCGCAGGACTTATATTATCAGCGTTAGGACGCGATGAATAAGCTCCTATATCTATTATGCTTCCGCCTTCGTCTATTATCTGATGGGTGCGAGCCGCTATTTCCGCTTCGGTCTGTTTGCGGCTTCCGGCATAAAAAGAGTCGGGGGTAACATTCAATATACCCATCACCTGCGGGTAGGACAAATCCATCAACCGCCCATTTACATTGATATATTTCGATATAGAATCTTTCATTATCTGCGTAGTTCTTGGTTTCTGCCGACAAACTTACTAAATAATTTCGAGTTATATTTCTGAAAGAAACCGAAGATTTTATCTAAGTTTGCAACTAAATATTATAAAAAGCGTAAGCTATGAATATAGAAAATTTGTACAAACATTTTCTGGAGTGCACAGAAGTTACTACCGATACCCGAAAATGTGTAGCCGGCTCCATGTTTTTCGCTCTGAAAGGAGAGACTTTCAACGGAAACAAGTTTGCCGCCAAAGCAATAGAAGAGGGCTGTAAATATGCTGTCATAGACGAGCCCGAATATCAAACAGACAAAACCATTTTTGTAGACGACTGCCTGAAAGCGTTACAGCAATTGGCTAATTATCATCGCCAAACACTGAAGACTCCTATCATAGGAGTTACCGGAACCAACGGCAAGACTACCACCAAGGAGCTGATGGCTGCCGTGTTAACACGTAAATATAACTTGCTGTACACTCAGGGTAACCTGAATAACCACATCGGGGTTCCTCTTACACTGCTGCGTCTTACCAAAGAGCATCAATTGGCGGTTGTAGAGATGGGTGCCAGTCATCCGGGCGACATCAAGGAACTTGTAGACATAGCCGAGCCAGATTTCGGAATTATCACCAATGTAGGCAGAGCGCATCTGCAAGGATTCGGCTCATTCGAAGGGGTTATTCGCACTAAAGGTGAGTTGTACGATTATCTGCGCTCTAAAGGTAACGCTACTATATTTATACAAAACGAGAACACCTATTTAAATAATATAGCCGGAAACTTGAACTGCGTACGTTACGGACAAACACCCGGATTATTCGTAAGCGGAGAGATGGTAGACTGTTCTCCGTTCCTTAAGTTCCGCTGGACGGCAGAAGGCACATCACACGATGTACAGACAAGCCTCATCGGGGCATATAACTTGGATAATGTTCTTGCAGCGGTAGCCATCGGAAGATATTTCAAGGTAGAAGATAATGATATATGCGATGCCATAGCTTCGTACGTACCAACCAACAACCGTTCTATGCTGAAAAAGACCGACGACAACACGTTGATTGTAGATGCCTATAACGCTAACCCTACAAGCATGATGGAGGCTCTGAAAAACTTCCAGCATATTGACGCGCCTCACAAGATGGCAATTCTCGGTGACATGAAAGAGCTGGGAGAGGCAAGCAAAGAAGAGCATCAGAAAATAGCTGATTATCTGAACAACTGCGGACTGGAACGCATCATCTTGGTAGGAAGCGAATTTAAATCGACAAATCATCCGGGCACGGTACTCGACAACGTGGAACAGGTAAAAGCAGAGTTACAGAATCATAAGCCGCAAGGATTCTACATATTGGTGAAGGGGTCTAACAGCACTAAGCTGTATCAGTTGCCCGACTACTTATAATGCTTATCATAGTATACTAAATACAGAAAAGCCATCAGAGTTATAAACTTACCCTGATGGCTTTTCTTGTAATCACGTTATTTATTTCAAATCCATAGTCCAGCGAGTCTTAGGATTACTTGAAAGCACTTTCATACTGAGTTTTCCGTTTTTACATGTAAGGACAGCTACTGTTCCGTTCTTAACCGACGGACCACCACCAACCAATACGGGGTATTTGCAACCATCAGCTCCATGCGGATAAAATTTGGCAGCATGTGTATGAGCCGCAACTGCAATATTAAATGGAGCACTCTTCAATACTGGTCCCCATATTTCGGAGCATGGCTTATATCGTTCAGGATCGCCAAAAATAGGGATGTGACTTATAAGCACACGGTTCTTTGCCGACTTAAACTCCTTGCTTTTCAGTTCTTTTTTCAAAAAGTCCAATTGGTCAAGTCGCAATTGAGTGAAATCATTCAGACCTGCATAAACAGGAATCGAATCGGGTTTGTCTTCACCACAATCAAGTAATACAAAGCGTGTATTGCCACGTGTAAAACTGCTGTAGGTCTTATTATTATAATAACCTATCAGACTATGCATTCCTGCCGAATAATGATTGCGTATTTCATGATTACCACGCAAAAAGATTATAGGCTTCTCAGCACCGTTAATTGGATCGGCAAGACTGTGTATCAAACGAATGGCATGAAGACGATTGTTGGGTTCTGCCAAGCAATCGCCATTGAATATCACGAAATCGTAATCCACATCCTTCACCAAGCTACGCAGATGATTATAACATGCGGCATTATCGTGCAGGTCATTAAATATCACGCACGTAAAGTCTTCCATTTTATCGGAAGGAGTGCGGAAAGAATAAAACTTAGTACGCAACGTATCCGAGCCGAAATGAGCGTCATAACCGCCTTTCTTTAATAATTCCATACAGCATACACGATAGTAATAACGAGTAGCCGGCTTTAAGTTGTCTAACTTGATATTGTTTTCGATATCAAAACATACCTCCTGTCCATCAAGCAATGTACGGGCACGCTGCGTATGCAGAGAATCGGTTCCATATTCTACCCAACAATGGCATACGCTGTTTGTTTGGAACATTACATTCATAGATGTAGGGGTAGCCAACTGCAAATAAGGTTCAGTAGTAAGCAACTTATTAACAGGAGTAGGCAGCAGTATCTCTGTAAATACCGGACGATGGTCGGACGAAACCGCATCTGCCACAACAAAGGCACTTCTTACTACAGCAGCCTCATTGACATAAGGGCGATAAGAAGCCCAGTTCTTATCTGCATTTCCAGGACGTACCACATCTCCGTTGCGCTTATACACCGCTATGTAATCGAGACAAGAGTCGGGCTTATCGGCAGGGAATGTAGCGACCGATGTCTTGGTACAAATCTGAAACTTCTTTGAAAGTGCCTTTATAAAAGCCGACTGAGGTATATCGTTCCAATCGCCTGCTATAATAAAAGGCTTGGAATAAGCAGAAGCCACTTTTTCTATTATCGGCAATGAAGCCGCACGGTCTTCATCGGTCAAAGAAAGGTGAGTACATGCGAATACATAATCCTTAAACTCAGTAACCAGTAAAGTGCGAGCCTCTTCCCTACCGGGCAAAGCATATCTTTTAACATCCAACGGACGCTGACGCGAAAGAATGCCAACTCCATACTTACCTCCCTGAAAATCAATAGCCGCCCCATAAGTAGCATAATAGCGCATTTCATCGGCTATTTCGCCCAATCCATATCTACCGACGGTACGGGTTGTAGCACTGTCAACCTCTTGCAAAGCAATGACATCGGGTCTTAAACGTTCTAAACTTTGGGAAATGCGCCTAAAATCAAGTTTCCCATCCATTCCTTCACCATGACGGATGTTATAACTTGCCACACGAAGTCTTTTTGGGAACCCATATTGCGCAAAAACAGATTCGGTTTTCCCCAATAACACACAAAAGAGCAATGCCGATAATAGGATACGACAACTTGCTCCACAAAAATTTAGTTTCATATATTTATATTTTGTTCTAAGGTCTAACAAAAATCAAAAAAATATAGTCCTGTACCAAACAGGAACTATTTAAATTAGGTTAACGTGAGCTTTAAAATAAAGCCGAATAAAATTGGAATTTTGATTTTTTGCAACAAAGTTGTCTTACTTCGACCGAAG
>ENA-OPNF01000002-OPNF01000002.1-human-gut-metagenome-genome-assembly--contig:-NODE-2-length-96594-cov-8.077088_pt1 | contig 96594 bp, 92 predicted proteins | sample MGYA00241534_ERZ501765 | MGnify/ENA primary metagenome ERZ501765 (study PRJEB25962, sample SAMEA2042567) | human gut metagenome | biome: human gut; feature: human-associated habitat; material: faeces... | reverse complement strand
TTTAGCTCCAGCAGATTGACTAATAGTTATATCTTTAGTAGTACTATCTATTGTTGCTCTAAATACAGAACTACGAGAACTACTAGAAGTATTGTTTCCATAACTAACAGTAGAACCACTTAAAGAAGCTACACCATTAACTTTACTTAATGTAGGAGCACCACTAGCATTTTCAGTATAAGTTGTTCCTGTACCATTCCATTGCCAAGTACGACTTCTAGTAGCAGAAGTAGATAATGTAGCATTTCCACCAGCAGCAGCAATAGTTGTTACATTAGCACTTAAACTAATAGACCATGCTCCCCAACTACTATAAGTTTTAGAACCAGCATTTTGAGTTACAGTAGTATCTTTAGTTACAGAATCCATTGTAGCTCTAATAACTGTACTTCTAGCACTTGTAGAAGTATTATTATCATAACTTACTTTATTACTAGCAAATGAACCAGCTCCACTAACTTTACTAAGAGTAGGAGTTCCAGTTCCTGTTTCAGTTCCACCACTTCCACTAACTCCGTTCCATGTCCAAGTTCTTGTTCTACTTGCAGAAGTAGTTATATTTGAACTACCTCCACTAGCAGCAACATTTCCACTATTAGAAATATTAACTGTCCATGCAGACCAAGCACTATATTGTTTAGCCCCAGCAGATTGACTAATAGTTATATCTTTAGTAGTTGAATCAATAGTAGCACGAATAACAGTTGATTTACCACTTGTACTAGTATTATTTCCATAAGTAACTTTAGGACTAGTCCAATTACCACTACCACTAACTTTGCTTAATGTTGGAGTACCATTTCCAGTTTCTGTACCACCAGAACCGGCAACACCATTCCATGTATAACTTCTAGTTCTACTAGCACTAGTTGATATAGTAGCTGTTCCACCTGTTGCTCCAATACTAGTTTTATCAGCACTAATATTAACAGTCCAAGCAGACCAATTACCATAAACTTTAGCACCAGCAGATTGTGTTATAGTAATAGATTTAGAAACACTATTGCTAGTAGCAGTAATAGTTATACTACGACTATTTGTTGTAGTATTGTTACTAGCAGTAACAGTTTTACCACTTAAAGTAAATCCACCAGCACTACCACTAAGTGTAGGTGTAGCAGTTTCTGTATCAGTATGTGTAGTACCAACTCCATTCCAAGTCCAAGTACGAGAACGACTAGCATTAGTAGTTATCGTAGCAGACCCACCGCTCGCAGCTATCGTTTGCGTGCTTGCCGAAATAGAAACAGCCCAAGCAGACCACGCTGAATACACTTTTGCGCCTGCCTGCTGTGTTATCGTAACCGTTTTGGACAATCCTACATAACTAGCTGTAAGTGTCGCTGAACGAGCTGAAACGCTTTCGTTTGATGTAAATTTTATTTGATTTCCACTAAGACTAGCACTACCACTAATACTAAGAGTAGGAGTAGCAGTTTCACTATAAACAGTACCAGTGTTATTCCATTTATAAGTTCTACGAGCAATATTAGCTGTAACTGTTCTAGTGCCACCTTTAGCCTCAACAGTAGTTCCATCAGTTTGTAAATCTAGTACCCAATCAGTATAAACTTTAGAACCAGCAGCTTGATTTAAAGCAGCACTAACTTCTTTAGTTTGTTTATTTTCTAAAGTAAATATAACAGTTAAAGTACCAGTTTTAGTATTAGTAGATTCATTATTAGGTATAGTTAATACATTATTATTTATACTACCTAAAGTAGTAGAACTAGTAAAACTAGCAGTAAGATTAACAACAGTTTCAATCCAAGTTCCAGCATAAGTAGAACCTTTGGTTATACTCCCCGTAGAGGATGCATAATCAGTTCTCTTATATCCATTCTTAACAGAACTAGTAGGAAGTTTTAAATCATAACTTCCACCAGTATTATCTATACTACTATTAACTACTGTCAATGTACTAATATCATATGTACTAGCTTTACTACCTTTAAACGTAACAGTATAACTATCTTTAGCTTCTGTATCATCAATTAATACAACTAACTTACCATTAGTTATAACTCCTTTTTCTATTCCATCAAATAAAACTTTAACTCCATCAGTAGGAAAAGTAACAGTATAAGAAATAAATCTTTGTTCCCATTCTAATTCTACATTATGAGTTATAGGTAAATAACCACTGTTACCACTAATAGTTTGAGATTTATAATGTTCAGCAGTAATATTAGCAGTATAATCAGTCTTAATAGGAATAGTAAATACAAATTTAGTATTACTTTCACTTATAACAGGAGTATAACCATTAATAGTAACAGTTCCGGAAACATTCAATTTAAACGTAACAGTAACTTCAGTATTCTCTGGATAAACAAGTTTAGAACCTTGATATATTTCAAATACATCTATACTACCAAGTTTAATATCATGTATTCCAATATCTCCTTGATATATAGCCATAACTTAAGCATCTGATTTAACTATATAAGTAGTATTGTTATCTTTTTGAGCAATAGCTGCATATTGGGTAGCAGTACCAATCCATATCTTAGGATTAACTATCGGTTCAATAGTAAGAGCAGATAATCTATAAAGAGTTTGGTCAACTATTTGAATAGTATTATAAGTATAATTACCATCATTATGTAAAGCTACATGATTTATTGTATTACTATTACTCCATTGTATAGTTATAACATCTCCGGTATATCTAATATAAAATTTACCGTAGGTATTATTATAAAATACAGAATTAGGTTTACCGATAGCAGCGACAAATCCATCAAAATTAGTAAATGTAGTATTTATAGCATTTAATACTTCCGTAGGAGTACCATTATTAGTTAATAACATAATAATAGCATTAATATCATAAGATTTAATAATTGAATTACTATTTATAGCTACAAAAGTATTAATACTTTTTGTTTCTTCACCACCAACTCTAGCTATACCTTTATCCCAACTTAAATCAATTTTATTAATTCCACCATTAGCAAAATAAGTAATTGTGGCACTAATATCATTATTGTCTATAACAATTCTATCAAAATTAATTCTATTATTGTTATTATCAATAGCAATAATACTTCCACCTTTTAACAGTATTTCTTTTACTTCATCAAAAGTTTTATCACAAGTAAATTCTTTTTGTCCATTAGTATATATTCCAGTAGGAACAGTTATAACTACACCATAAACAGGAATAAATCCTTCAGGTGTATTTTTTCTTTCATATAATTGTTGATTAATATCTTGCATAACTTTATAAACTTTAAATGGTGGCACTTATTCAGTACCACCATGGTTAATATTAAGTTGTTTTCTTTTTAATAACAAGTTCATAACCATCAGGAATTAAAGCTTTAATAGCATCAGCAATAGCTTTATCAACTTCAGCTTTAGTATAAGTATTTTCTACTGTTGGAACATCATTAAACTTATTATTAATTTCTTCTTTAGTATAAACATTATTTTTAAGTTCATTAATCTGATTAGGTAAAGTTTCATCAAGTTTAACTTTATCCGCAGCAGACATAGCACCAGCTAAAGTTTTTGTAGCAGCATTAATGCTTTTAGCATAATTTCTGCCATTATCATATTTATTAGTATTATTATCTTTATTAATACCTGTTACTTCTATATTAACTTTAGAATCTGTATATGTAACATCATTTAATGAAGATAGAAGTTTTATATGTAAACTATTAACAGTATCAGTAGTTTTCTTACCTTTACCACCATCATAAGCAGTACCTGTAACTTCACCTAAAGCTAAAGTTTCAGATATAACTGAATATTTAGTTCCAGACCAACGATAAGTTTTACCACTATAATCAGTATCTGTACTTATATCAACATAAATCTTACCTTTTTCAGGAGTATAATATACAGGAGCATCTTCTATATACTTTTCAGCAAAATGAATTTCATCAACATAATACCCTTCAAGAACATCATCAACATAACTAGGTAATTGACTTGCTGGGACTTTACCATCTCCATCAAGACTAGCAATACCATTTGCTACACCACGTTTAGCTTCAATAGCTTCATTACAGAATTGAATAAGCTTCTCTTTAATAATAGGATAATTATCTATATTACTAAGGATATGTTCAACTGTAGATTCAACCTTATTCTCAATAACAACTTTAAGATTAGGATGATTATCAATATTATCAAAGATATTTTCTATATTACCTTTAATAACATTAAGTAATTCAGTAAAGTTATTAATATGTTCAAATATATAAGTAACTCTAGCTTCTACTTTAGTTTCAATAAGATTCTTAAGAATAGGAAATCTATCAATATTATTGAAAATATAATCAACTCTACTATTTACAGCATTATTAATACAAGTAACAAGAGCTGGATAATTATTAATATTAGCAAATATATTCTTAACACAATTACAAACTAAATCAGAAAGAATACCAATAAGCTCAGGATATTGAGTAATATTATTAAATATATAATCAACTCTTTCATTAACATTATTCTGAATAGCTTCTTGTAATTCTGGATATTGACTAATATTCTTAAATATATCAATTACTTTATTAACAGTATTAGTAACAATAAGATTCTTAATAGCAGGATAATTATCAATATTGTTAAATATATTATTAATAGTAGTTTCTACATGAGCATTAATAGCATTAGTTATAAACTGATTAAGAGCAGGATAAGAAGAAATATTATTAAAGATAGATTCAGTCCATTGTTTAATATATTGATTAAATATCTCTTTAAGTTCAGGATATTCATTAATATTATTAAATATATCTTTAATAATAATAGGCAAACTTTTAACTGTACTATTCTTAATAATTTCAACTAGTTTAGGATAATTATTAATATTATTAAACACATTAATAACAAAATCATTAATAAAACTAGTAATAATATCAAGAAAGTCTTTATAATCACCTATATTAGTAAATATCTTTTCAAGTGCTTCTGCTAAATCTTTAATAACAGTATCAAAAGACCATCCCTCCCAATTATCTGGATTAGTCCAAGCAGCATCGCTAATATCATTACTATTATATCGTTGTGTCCAATTAATATTAGTTGCATCACGATAAGTAATAATATATCCTTTACGACGATAAATTTTATCAAGTTTATTAACAGTATCAGCAAAAGTACCTTCCCAAGTTAAATAAACACTATTACAAGCAGCAAGTATTCTATCTAGTCTAGTACCAGTTTTACCATCAAATATAGCTTGAATAACAGTCAAAGGATAAATATTATATCTAGTATCAGTTTCTTCACAATACTTATCTAGTATATGAATCGGCATATTGCCTTCTTTATCACATTGAACTTTACTAGGATCAAAAGATTGGCAATTAGTACCAACAAAAACATTCTCTTCTAACATAATTACCAAGGATTAGAAACACGTTTAATATAATGTAAAGCAACAGTAGGTAATAGTTTATTAATAGCAAGATAATTTCCTGTCCAATTATCTGTACTAATTTGTGTCCACACCATTTCACCATTTCTACTAATATTAGGTCCAGTCATATACCAATTGGTATTTTTATTAATATTTAAATCCCAATAATTAGTTTTAGCAGTACCATAAGGATAAGTATTTTTACAATCTTGATCCAAAGATCTACCATGATCATTTGCTCGCCAGTTACTAGGAACTACAACATGATGATTACCATCACCACATTTACCAGCACTAGCGGCAATTGCATGTTGATGTAATGGTAAATCAGTACCACCAATATAAAAACCGTAAGCTCTAATATTTAAACCAGGAGTAGCAGGGTCATAAGTATCACCTACATTTTTAAGAACAGTACTCCAATCAAGAGTATTTTGTTTAGGATTATTATAAATATTAATACCACCACCTATATGACCCATAACAAAACGCCCTTGTGCAGCAGTATAAACTTTCCAACCATTAGGAGGAGTTGAAGTATCCCAAAGCATAATAGAACCAATAGGAACAACGGCAGCAATCCAAGCTTGAATTTGACTAGCAGCAACTCCACCACCTTGTCCACTTCCACCACCTTGTCCAAATCCTTCTCCAACTAATTTATTTTTAATATCAGTATAAAGAGAATTAAAATCTACATCAAGTCTACTAGGTTTAGTTTCACTTTCTGCAAATTTATTCATAATAAGATACTTACCTGTTCTAGCTTCGCCAAGTTGAGTAACAGACATGACATTATGGGTGCCATCACCGCCTGTTCCACCACCACCGCCAAGACCTGCAATAATATCATTAATTTCTTGCTTAGTATAATAATTATTAAGCATAGAATTAACAATATTTCTTACTTCTTCTTCGGTTAATCCACCTCCACCAGAACCTCCACCGGCAGCATTAATAGTAATGGTACCATCATCATTTTCAACAAAAGTAATATTAGTACCAGGTCTAATCTTATTTTTAAACATTGATACATAATTACTTTCAAAATACTGTTTATACTCATTACTTATATTACCACCCTCTTGTTCTATCTTATTAAGAATTTCTTCAATCTTATTATTAATATATTGCTCAAGATTGGTAATACTACCTTCAATATTACTATTTAAATCTCCAATCTTATTATAAATATCTTCAAACTTAGCATTATATTCAGTAATAAGATTATCAATTCTAGTATTAATATCAATTACATCTTGTTGTAGTTCAGATATTTGTTGGTCATGAATCTCAAGATGGTCATTAATCTTTTTAAGTTCTTCAAGAAGCCAAGCATAAAACTTTTCCATCTCTTCTCTTAACTTCTCTAAGAAAGCTTCAAATTCAGTACGAGTAAGATAAACAGATAAATCAAAACCCATACTTACCCATTTTTCTCCATCCCAAAACCAATAAAAATCATTGGTATAAGAACCACCCCAACCTGTAATTTCAACTTGTTTATTATCTTCGCCTAAATCAAGAGGATGATAAAGTATTTGACCTTTAGCCCAATCACCATCTAAAGATATAGTTTCTTTATCAAACATATCTTCCTGACGATAATTACTAAGTAATCTACATTTGTTTAGTTTAACAGCTCCATCATATAATCTACCACCTCTCCAAAGAATAATGCTATTATCTGGAAGTTCAATAGTTTTTCCAGCTAAGCAATAATCATATTGAAGTATATAAATAGTATTAGGCTCGTTAATCATATCTTGAGTAAGAGTATTAACACCACTAATCATATTCTTACGAAGATATTTACGAGCTTTTCCACTATAATCATTTGTATTATAGTCTTTATCTGCAAACTTAAGAAGATTATCAACAACAGTTAAATCTTCTTCATCAGCTGCATTAGTAATCTGTGAAGCAGTAAACATTTGTTTAACAGATTCACTAAGCATTTCAGGAGTAATCTGACCTTTAAGTATTTGAACAGCATTATCTTCAAAATACTGTTTAAGTACTTGTGCCATATAATTAACTACAACATTACGACGAAGATAATTATCTTGAATATTAATACCAAATTCATCAGCAACTGCACGTTCTGCAATCGCTCTTGGAAACATACCACTAAATGATTCTACAAATTTAGAACCAATTTCAGAGTCAGCTTCAAGATGCCATTTCTTTGCATTAGTAACAGGAGTTATTTCATCAAGAATATAGCTCTTTTTAGTTTCAATAACATAAACTTCACAACCTACTCCAATCTGTTCCCAAGTAAGAGCATCTCTATCTTCCATTGTAGATACTACAATTCTAGCAGCTTTAAGACCTCTTTGAACAACAGCAATAAGTTCTAATATTTCTTTCTTGAAAGTTTCATAATCAATAACTAAATCTTCTCGAAGTTTAGCAATAGGCTGCCAATACTCTTCATTAGATAAAGGAATACCAGCAGGAACAGCTTTACGAGATATATAGCTAGCATAGAAACCGTCATGAACTATACATAGTCTTTCATAAGGTCTATCATTCCATTGACCATTACAAGTAAGACTAACTTTACCAAGTTCTTCTTCTATTGTTTTCATACGTTCTCTAGGTTTACTAAATTCATAGTGTAGACCCCCCGTAGAGGATGGAACACATTCACATTATTCATTATCATAATCAACATCACTAAGACTATAAGTTTCATTATATTCTTTGCCTTCTTCTTTCTTCTCCCAAAGTTTACCAGTTTCAGGGTCAACATAAAATTTAGGAGCATCTCCACAACTAACTATTGCATGAATTTTACCTTCTTCATCAACAGGAAGCGTAATAGAACCACTATATTGAACTTGTTCACTACCTTCATAAATAATATTAAGTTGACCTTTAATATATTTAAGAAGAGTTTCAGCAAGTTTATCTTGACCAAGTTGATATGCTGCCATAGCAGATTGAAACATATTCCAACAAGTAACAATATTTTTATTATTACCTTTACAAGTAGCAGAACAATCATTAAGCATATCAAGTCCATATTGTGCCATAAGAACTAATAGTTTATGATAAACACAAACATATTTGCTAGGAACAGTCATATAAACATATTGAGGATTAATTTCAACTTGTTCAGTTCCATCAGCTTTTACATAGACACCATTAACATAATTATCATCTATTTGTTCACTCATTCTATCATTAAGTTATTGTATGAATTAATAATTGATTTTTGTTGCTCATCAGAAAGCAATTCTAAGGCTTCTAGTGCTTGAATTAAAATTTGTCCTTGTGTTAGTTTGCACCAATTTTTTTCGTTCAATGGGAAGCCTAAGTCTGCTATTCTCACCTGTTTTTCAGCCATGCTTGCGATACGTAATCGCATCTCTTTAGATAGCTGTTTTGGATTATTAATATAACCTCTTATCATAATATCATCTTATTTAAATGCCTTATTAATAATATAAGCAGTATAATCATTAACTCTAATATCAATACGTTTATTAAACGCAAGAATACGTTGATTAGAATCAAGATTTTTATTATAGACAATATTTATAATATCACCATAAATATCTTCTTTCCATTCTTCTTTCATATAATGACTAAGATAATCTTCATCGCCACGATACATATTAAGTTTAGAATAAGCATCATAATAAACACTATTAACTAAATGTCTAGCGTTATATTCTATTTGATCACGATTATTATAAACATTATTAGTAATAATAGTTGAAGCAACAAACTTTGCACATTCCGAAGTTGCATTAACCATAGTAATAGAAATAACAGCTTTAGATTTTTCTCTATCTTTTTCAATAATATCTCTAGTAACTATGTTAAGAAGTTTGGCAATATCATCTAAAGGATCTCTTTTGTTATTATCAATTATCTTATTAATTATAAGATAAATAACAATAACAATACCGGGAATAAGACCTTGTTCAAAGGCATTTTGAATTAATTCCATTTTTATAGATACAAGAATAGGGACTATCAGTATCAACACTAATGCTAATACCAATAGCCCCTATTCGATTAATATTACCTAATATTTACCTAATCGAGTCGGGTAATAGGTTATGCTTTCTCTTCAGTAGCAATAGCTTTAAGGATAGTTTCAACAGTTGCAATAGCAGCAGCTTCAGTCGGGAATGCTATTTGTACAATCTGATGAACAACTTCATCTCTAGTTTTCATTTCACGCGGAACAGCAAAACGAAGAGTAAAGATAGTATATCCAGCATCTGCACTGTCAGGTTGTTTCAAAGGATTAATAGGATATGCAGGATACAGTTCAGTATAAGTATCACGGTAAGTATATTCGATACCTGCATCAGCAGCAGCTTTATTAGCTAAATCAGTAATATAAGCAGCGTCGCCATAAGCAGGTAAACCGTGAGCTGTAACTTTAACAGCTATACCCATTAATTCATCAGCTCCAAGAATTTCATAATCAACACCTTTAGACTCAGCAGTTAGAGTGATTTTAGCATCAGAAATAGATGCTTTAATACCATGTCCAACAGTATTATTATTAATTTGGTTAACTAATTTCTTTGCTACATCATTAGCAGTAGGATTAAGACCAGTATGAATGGTAGCAGTCCAACGATTACGCTCATTGAACTTTAATCCTTTTTTCACAATCATGATAGAATAATCAGAATAAGCATTTACATCTCCGATAGTAAGATTAGCAGAGAAAGTAGTAGCAACTTGATAAACACCTTTAACAAAAGTAAGATGTTTCTTATAAGCTGGAAGAACTACTGGACCATTTGCTTCACGACCAAGATTAATGTAAAACTTATCGGTAATCTTAGTACCGTCAGCGTCAATAGTTTCCTCGCCATTAGCAAGATAAGTAAAAGCAACCGCTCCAGCAGCAAGAGGTAAGCTCGCTCCATAAGCGACATTGCCCGCTAACAAAAACTGTCTCATTTTTAATTTAATTTAGAGTTTAACTTTGTTTATCAGCTCCATTAGAAGTAGCACCAATACTAGCAAGATAAATCTGTACTGCACGCATAACTATTTCCATATGTAAATAAGGAGGTAAATCACAATTAACCCAATCTTCTTCTCTATCTTCATCAAATTTAACTTTAGCAGGTTCTTTGATATAAAGATATTTAACTAATTGAGGTTTAACTGTATTATTACGTCCAGTATATATATCAACATTGATACCAGATTCATCTCCAAATATAGTAACTATCGGAGCATCTTTCGCAGCACGATTACAGAAATCTCTTAGCGTTTGACCTAAATCTTCAGCTTCAATAATTCTGCAATCATAAATTGTCTTGCCATTATAACTAACTTGAAAGCCTGTATATAGCATTATTCCGTTGCTATCAATATTAATTTTATAAGGGTCAACTTCTGTTCCATTACCTGTAATATCTCCGCCGTTAACAGTACCCGCTGTGTATAAAGTTCTAAGAGCATTAACAGGACTAATAGAAGCATTTTGTCGAGCAACCTTATCATTATAAGGAACAGGTCCAACGTTTTCTACTATTACATTTCTAGCTTTTTCAATTATAGCAGCATTAAGACAAATATCTATATCTTCCATGAGAATAGCACGAACGGTCTGCATACCCATCTGTTGTGCCAGTTCTCTGAACGTCACGTGCATCTCCCCAATGTTCATAATCAAATGTTTTTAAGTTTATTTTTATAAGCACTAACAAGAGCACTATTAGTAGGATTTTTAAACCATGTAACAGCTTCTTTAACATTAGCACCAATGAACTCACCATCAGGAGTAGTAATATTCTGATTATGAATTGCTCTGATAAATTCTCCACGAGAAATAAGAACCTCAATTAAAGATTTAATAGTAATATCTTTATCATTGCAAAGTTTATTAAACTTAGCAGGTTCATTTGTACTAAATTTATCAAGATGTGATTGTTTATCAACAGTATCCATAGCCATACCGTTAGGAATATTAATATTATTGGCAACACAGTATTGAATAAATACAGCATCAAACAAATCACTATTCGTGAGAAGTTTAACATAATTGCCTTTAGCAGAATTAATTTCCTGACGATGTTTAGCAAGACGCTCAGCTTCTCTTTGGTCATCTTTAAAATAAAATCTAATAGATGGGTCAGAATTAATAAGAGCAATATCTTTAGCTACATCTTTATATAATAAACAATGACGATAAATTAGATAATCATCAAGAACAATAGGATAACCATATTTATACTTTTCACTTTCAAGAAGATTTAACTTAGTAATCTTAGCTTCAAGAGCTTCTCTAAGTTCTTTAACTCCTTTACGGTCACTATTCATATAAGCAGTTTCAATAGCTTCTTCTTCGGCTCTAAAACGAAGATAATCTCGTTTACGATTCCAAAAGAAAGAAATATCAAAAGTCTTACCTAGTTCATCAACTGAAACACTAATATTATTAAGATAAGCCTTAACCCGTGAAATAAAGTTTTCATTATTAGGAGCAAGACCAATTAAAGCAGGAAAATAAGATTCAATCTCACCTTTATTAGAAGAAAGAGTACGAGAACTACGAACACAACTACCAATTTTATCCATTCGTTTAGGTAATGTTTTATCATTAACTCTACGATATAATGAATAATTAGTAACTAAATTAATAGTAATAGTTCGTTTTTCAGTATAAGGTTCATCAAGACTTTCATCTCTAAATCCTACTGTATTAGCAGGCTGTTTATCTACTCCATCCTCTACGGGGGGTATAACCTGTTTATCTGTATTTACATTAGAAGCAGCAGGAGTATTTTCTCCTGCTTTATTAGCTTCATTTACTTTGTTAAAATCCATATCTTAAATAGCTTCTTTTAAATGATTATAATACACATTTCAATAAGAACATCTTAGTAGTGTTATCTACTTGCAAACCAATAGAACCTTTAACTTCATAACGAGCCATATCAATTTCAGTAGCCGCATGATTAGTATTAGGCAATCCCCAGCAAGCAGGAATATCAGTCATACCTTCGATAACTTTAGCTTTATAAGCCTGTCCTTTTTGACGTACTATACGAACATTCTGATTACCTTTATAATTACTCATATCAATTAAAGCAGCTTGATGAGAAGTAATAGGCAAGCCAGTAGTAGGATGAATCATACCATTTTGCTTAGCAGCTTCAGCATCAGTACCCTTATCGAAATAAGCATTATGAATAACAGTAATAGTATATCCATCTGGAGTTTTATACTTATTAAAGTAACGTCCATAAGAAAGACCATCACCATTATCTTGAATCATCTTTTCACCAAGAGGAGTAATAAATCCGTTTTCTTTAGCATCAGTTCTGATAGCCATTTCAAAGTCACGAATAAATCCTTTACCTCCCATAAGAGCTACATTCTTATCACCATCCTGAGTATCACGGTCAAGAACATCACCGATTGTACGTTCAAGTTTGTTAAGAGTCAGAACTTCACCATAAGTATCGTAGTTAGATTCACGACAAATTTCTAACATACCAGCAGTACGAGGAATAGGTTTACCATTATCATGGTCTTTCAAAGGAATAGTACCATCAGGTAAACGGTTATATTCAGACTTCCACAAACGTTCTTCGTTCATTACTCTCATGTGCAAGTTGAACTGCCGCATCTCTTCGTTAATCCAAAGATTAGAAGTACCACCATTATCATTTTGGAATTGATATTGAGTAACAACATTAGCAAGATTACCAGCTATTTCTTTAGAATAACGATAAAACTCAAGTTGAGAAGTCATTCCAGCAGGTCCCATAGTATTGCTTCTATTACCTTTAGAATAAGATTCAGAAACAGTAGGAGCACTCATTGCCCAATACATACCTTTAGCCAACCATTGAGGGTCAACATAAGCATCAGGATTGGGAGAAGTAAGTTTCAAAAGATAAGCATAACCATAAGCAGATTCACCTAAGTCTTTCTGAATACGAACTTGAGTAACACCATCAGGAGCAGTAAGACCATGTTGTTCAATAAACCAATGAGTAGAGAAGTGAACTTCAAATTCACTACCATTTTGACCCGGTTTAGTAACATTAGTATTAAAGTAAGTCACAAAGTCTGTAAACTTCATACGACCCATAGTTTTCCAAGTCCATTGTACAGTAGCAACATCTTTAATACCACGACTACCTTGACCTTCAGTAATAAAACTTAAAGGAAAACGGTCATCATCCATACCATAATTATAAGTCAGAAAACTATTAATTTCTTCTGGCTTTTGAAGCTGAAGATAAGCAATTGATTCTTCATTAGAATAACCTCTATCTTCATAACGAGTTTGTCCAATAACACGTAATGTTTTCATCTACAAATTTACTATTATGTTAATAACCAAAACGCTCATCTTTCAGAGCATCTTTTTTACTGTCAGGTTTAGTTATTTTAATAGCTCCTTTTGTAGTTTTACGTTGACTAGCAGTAAGTTTCAACTTTTTAGCTTCTTTATCAGAAACAGCCATTTCTATCAAACTATCATAACCTTTACCTGTATATTTAAGCCAAGCCTTAAGCAGTTCTTCATCGCGTCTTTCAGCAGGAGATAACTTCATTAAATCATTTTCATAACGAGAAAGTCCTTTATCATCAACTTGATAAACATAATTGAAGAAATCTTCTGGAGTAGTAGAAATTTGTTTTCCATTACGTTCAATAATAACAGTTTCAGGAATACGATAACCAGCAATCTGTCGCTTATCAATACAATCTTTAACTCCATTCCAAAATTCCACAAGTTGTTTCTCTTCTTCTGCTTTAACTCGCATAGCTTCTTTAGCATTAGCTTCACGCATTTCGTTATCAGCTTTCTGAAGAGCTTCAAGTTCTTCTTTAGCAACATTGAAAAGTTCATTACTATCTTTAAGATATTGAATATACTTATCAACATTACCACGACGATTAAATTCCTTAAACGCCTCACGAACAATAGCTTCTTGTTGACTTACATTATTTTCATCTACTTCAATACCGCTTCTATCTCGAAGTTCGCCAAAGCCTTCAAATGAATTACCATTTGCAACATAATAATTAAGAAAATCACCAACGATAGGATAATCTTCAAATAACTTATTAACACCAGCTTGAGCAAATTCGTCACGTTTTAAATCAATAACGGATTGAATATAACTTGCAACTCCTTGAGGAGTATTATCAAAAGCAACTGGTTTACCATCTTCTGAAGTAACAGAAACACCTACAAGTTCTTGAATCGATTTAACATCAATAGTATTTTCTTCTTTAGTATCTTCTACTTCAAATTCTTTAAGATAAGCAGCAACTTCGTTTTTAGCTTTAAAGATATTACCTTTATCGTCAATAAGATTACCGTCTTTATCAACAGTATATTTATTATCTCCATCTTCGATAATAGTACCTTCTTCTAAACCATGTTCAGCATCAGCGTCATTCGCTTTGTCATTAGGCTTACCCCCCGTGGAGGATGAAGATTGGTTATCTTTATTAGCATTAGAATCACTATTCCCATCTCCATTACCATTATTAGTAATATCATCAATAGAATTACCATCAGCATCTAACTGCCCTGTTTTACCTGTATCAAGGTCTGTAATGTCGTCAGTAGGTTTTCCATCACCATTAGATGTTTCACCATTAAAACCAAAACTATCAAAATTAGGCATAATTCTTTGTTTTTAATTAATTACTATATCACAAATATAAACTATAATAATAATATGAGTTTTACTTGTATCGTTAAAATATGTTCACCTTTAAGCTGATTTGCCGACTAACATACTATTGCTAACTAGGATATTTATTACTGATAACCTATCCTGTCGCTTTCAGAGAAGCCGTGTATGAATCAAATTTTATCATAATGATTAATCTATCACGAAATGAATAAAGTGCTTAAAATGAGCTTAAAATGGCTCATGTGATGTAAAGAAAAATGAAAATGGGCTGAACCTACTTTCACAAGCAAGTCCAGCCCTATTATGAACAAAATTTAGAAGTACAGCCGATTATTTACTTTTACTATCATAACGATTTTTATTCGTTTTTGCAATCTTGACTTTATCATCACTTTCTTTAAGTTTAACAGCTAATTCTTTTTCTTTAAGTTGTGCTTCAACAGAAGTCTTTTGAGCATCTAAACTAAGTTTACTACGTTCAAGATTAAGTCTAGCATTTTCCATACGTTCTTCAGCTTGACTCTTTTCAGCATCACTAAGACCATTATCAAAACTCATAATATTAGCATTTGCTTTCATAGCTTCAATCTGACCATCAAGATATTTTTCAACTCTAATTGTTTCTCTATCTTGTTCTGCTTTTCTATCAATCTTAGCAAGTTCAAATTCTTGACGAAGTTGTTCTGTTTGTTGAGAAACACGTTCAACATCAAGTTCATGCTCACGTTGAATATTTTGATACTTATCAATAAGTTTACTAATTTGAGCAACATTATCTCCACGTATAGCAGCATTAGCCATATCCATATTACCATTCTGAGCAGCACTAAATGCAAGTTGTTTATATTGTTCAAGTTTCTCACGTTCTTTAACAGAAGTTTTACAAGTAACAATATAATTGGCAAATATATGACTATTAACATCAAGACTTAAATATTTAATATCACCATCTTTAGTTTTATAAGAAGTATTAAGACCATCAATCCAAGCAAGTTTAGTATAATCCATTTCAGCTTGATAATCTCGTTCTCTCATTTTATCAAATATAAATTCAATAATAACAGAACCCATACTTCCACGAATAACTGCTTCATCAGTAACTCCTTTACCAGCACTATTAGCAATCTCACCATAACGTTGTGGAGTCATATCACATTCCATTTTAGCAGTCTGTTCAATCTCTTGAATAAGTTGTCCAAGTTCAGTAATATAATTATTCATACGACTTTCAAGATAACGAACATTTTGTGCTTTAACAAGATTAGCATCATCTTCATCATCAATATAAAGTACACCATCAGCAGCCATACGATATATAGTTTCAGCAGGCTTTTTACCAAGAAGAGATTTAGCAATCATAAGAACATTCATTTTATTTTTAGCAATAGCCATTTCTCTATGATAAGAAACTATATTACGAAATACTTGATAAGGAATAACTGTATCTACAATACTAAATCTTCCAAAACCAGGCAAAAGTTCTGCAATACCATTATAAGGAAGTTTACCATTCCTATTGTAAGCAATAGGACGAGCCTTATAAGGATATATGCTTGTAGCACGAGAACCAATTCTAACGCTCTCATAAACTTGTGGACGCCACACCCATTCAATACTAATATCACCACCAGCAGGGTTAAGCTGATAAGTTTCATCAACAATTCTTGTTGTAACAAATGCTCCATTACTATATGTAAGAATACCTTCTTTTATTTCACCTCTCCAAACAGTATGCCAAACTTCAAATAAACCATTATTAGCATCACGAGCCATTATATTAGTGTTCTTAATATGTTGTAAATCATCTTTATTAAATTTACTACATATATCACCAAAATAATACATATATTTATCCCAATTTAAAAGTGCTTTATCACTAGAAGTAGTAGCACTATATTGATAATATGTATCAAGAGCTTCACGTTCTTTTTCAGAAAGATATTCATAAAATTCATCTATAATTTGCTGTTTAGTCAACATACGACGTTCAGCAAACATATCATAATCTTCTGCAAACATATTATCGTTAGGAACAGGAAAAGCATCTCTAACACTAACAACACGTTTAATTAATTGATTACCTACAACATCTCTATATGTATAACAAGCTCCAAAAGCAACAAATTCAAAATAAGCTCTAGCATATATAGTAAAAGCATCAGTAAGGTCATCAATAACATTAATTAAATCTTGTCCTTGTGCGCTAATATCATCAATAAAATTTTCATTAAATTCTTTAATAAAAGATTCAATATCAACAGCTTGTTCAGGATTAAATTGTTCAGGATTATTACCTTCATTAACAAACTGCATATAACTTTCTTGTATCTTCTTAGCAACAGCTTGTTCAGCAAGCATCATAATTTGTTTACCAAGTTCAGCATCTCTAGCAAATACAACTTCAGGATTATTAGCTCCAACAATAAAATCATGTGGATTCTTAATATATTCACCAATATATCTTCTAATAATACCTTTCATCATATCATAATTACGCATAGTAGCTGGAAAACGAGTTAGATTTTCATCTTTCTCATTATAAGGATTAAGAGTTTTTCTATAATATTCTCTAGGAATATTACCAAGAAGTATATTAAACTTTTCTTCTACATTAAAATCAGCTTTACAAGCAATACCAGCTTCTATAATATAATCACAGCATTTAGCATACCAATCAACTTCTTGTTTTTCAGCATAACTAACATGCTGATTAGGAAAATCAAGTCTACCAAAATTATACATATCTTTATTTGTTTAATCTTAAAACCATTGTCTATTAAAAATATCTGTTTTATCATTATCTTCTGTAACTTTCTTACGACTAGCAAGTTCTCGTTTACCTTTAATATCAATAGACTTCCAATATATACCTAAAAGTATAAGACTAGATATACGGTCAAAGTTACCTTCAGCATTAAACTTTTTAAGTTCAAGAATTGTTTGATAATCAAGAAATCTTTCAAAAACATAAATATCTTCTCCAAATTCATTTTTACCAATAACTTCATATAAGAACTCTTTAAGAAGTCGAAGACCATCTAGTTTCTTAGGACCACTACCAATATTATAACCATAACTAGTACTAACTTTTTCTTTAACAGCAGAATCCCAAACATATAAAGGTTCATAACCTAGATATTTAGTAGCTTTCCATTTACGAAAATTAGAAACAGTTTCACCACGGTTTATTTCTACAAGTCCAGTACCAATACAATTATACCATTTACATAGTCGATAAAACTTTTCATCGGCTTCTTCTAGTCTTTCAGTACGTCCATAATATGCAGCACATAATTTAGGTTTAAATCCATTACGTTCTCTAGGCATTTCAATAACAAATATACTATTATGAGAATGTCTATCAGTAATTTCTTTTTTATCTTTATCAATACCAACAGGGTCATAAACTGCAACATAAGTACCAGGAAGAATACTTCTTATAAGTCTATCGCCAATATATGTTTCTTCATATTCTGGAGCAAACCAAACTCTTATACAACCATGAGGATCTTCATTACCACGTCTAGGAACTCCTTGAATATAATCATAAGTTTTCATATCAGGATTTTCAATTCTTATACGAGCATTAGATTTAAAATAAACCTTTTTACTTCCATCTTCAAATAACTCACCATCAGTATAAAACTTATAACTATTATCAACTCGAAGTTTATCTTCAAATTTATTAAGAGCTTCACTACTAAATATATTTTCACTAGCACTACTAAAAGATTCAGCAGGAAATAAAGCGCGCTGACCAAGATAATTAAGATATTCTGCAAAAGTTTTAGCAGTCTTTTTCTTTTCAATTCTTTCTCGTGCAGCAAGCTTAAGTCCTATTCGTAGATTACTATTTCCATCTTCATCAAATCCTTTAACTCCATCTATCTCACCTTCAAGACCCCAAGCATAAGATTTAAAGAATCCACAAACTTCATTACGAGCATCATTATCAAAAACATTTTCAAAAGCCATAAATCCAAATGCTCTAGGATTATAAAAGTTTTGTTCAAATATTTGCATATTAGCAGCAGTAGCAGTTCCCCAAGCCATAAGAGTACCAGTAGTACGAGTACCAACAGTCATTGTAGGTTCGGTTACATTCATAAACTCATCAAAATTCTGCATTGTAGATAACTCTTCAACTTTAATTGTAACAGCATCTTTACCAATAGCACAGTCTGGATTATTATTAGCACTAACACTTAAAAGAGAACTAGACCAACTATCATCAGCTTCAACTCCATTTTTCATACGATAACCAAGTTTAAAACTATCAGTAGTAGGACTATATATACCTCTTTTAAATGGAGTCTTTTCTTCAAAGAACTTTAAGTTATTAACAGCAAAATCACTTAAACCTCCTTGTTTAATTAAATACTTATTATCAGCTGCAACATGAATAACAACTTTATGCTTAGATAAGTTAACTTCATTAGAACTATCAGCAGCCATAATATAAGAAAAACCTCCACGTCGAGTTTTATCAATAATAAGATGTAAACCATTACGTCTACAAAATTCTATAATTTGCCAAGTCCAAAATTGAGCATCAATAAAACTAGGAAAACTATAAATCTTTTTAGCAGTAGCTCCATGTTCAGTAACAATAACAGATGACTCATCTGTACGTTCCATACGAGTATAATTAAGAAAATTATAATGACCACCTGTTATCCAAACATCTTCTATACTTCCATCTGGATTTTGCCAACAAGGAGCAGAAAAACCATTACGTCGTCTATCACATTCTCTACGTCTAAATTGTCTATGAGGAATACTATCAACTTTAAATTGAGTATATTTACCTGTGGCTTGATATGTTCTAGCAGCTTCATTAAAAAGTTCAGTATTAACAAATTTGCCGGGTCTAATATTTAAAAGAAAACCACCACTATCTCCAATTAAAAAGTTATTATGAGGGTCATACCATCCACAATCACTAGCTTTCTTATACTTTTTCTCTTTATCAGGTTCTTCAATGTATTCTAGAAAAGGATATTTACCATCAGCCATAATATTTTATTTAACTAGTAAACAAACAACAAAAGCGATAGCGCAAACAGCACCACCGCTTACCAAATATCTATTCTTACGTTTAATACGTTCAATAGACTTATTTAAATTATCATTTACTTTATTACTATTATCGAGATTATTTTGTAAAGTTTCAACTTCTTTATAAAGAGCATTATATTTAATCTTATGAAGATTAATTATACTATCTTGTTCGTTAATAATATCTTTATAAAGTTTAGCTTTAATAATCTTAGTATTAGCAATCTTAATCATATTAATAGGAACAAGAACAGTTGTATCAGTAGTGTTGACTCCCCGTGGAGGATGCACTACATTATCAATCTCACTCTGACACCAACTTCTTGAATAATTCCCAAGTAGCACTGTCATTAAGACTAATAACTTTATCTTCAATATCTTTTTCATGTTCTTTAAGTTTATAAACTACACTTTCTCTTTCAGTTATAACTAACTGTATAGAATCAATCCGAATATGATTAATAGCGGTGTCACTTTTATTATATGAATTGGCTTCTACACTAAAACGACTTATTGATAAATACAAAGTTAAACACAAATTGATAATCGCTATTATAAATATTGCTATCAGCATCTTCTTCATGATTCTATACAGTATTAAGTTAATCTTTTATTTCTATAAGTTTATTAAGCAAATCAAGGTTCCATCTACCAGTTTCTTTAAGACCAAGAACTCTTTGAGCCATCTTAATAGCAGCAACTTGACCACAATTTACATTAGTATCAAATAATTGTTCAGCAACTCTCTGACTATTAAAATCATCAAGTTCAAATACATCCCAATAATCTACTTTATATTTTTGCCAAACAAGTTTTTGAAGTTGAACATCATTATCAAGTTTAGACTTAAATTCTTTACTACCAACAGTATAATGTTTCTTATAAGAATCAATCATAGTCCAACCTTGCCAAGTAGGATTATATTTACGACTGATACCTCTATAAGTTTCTCCACCAGCATCATCTTTATCGTTTACATAACCACCTTCTTTAATAGATAGTTTTTTAAAAGCATCTCCAAAGTAAGCCATAATTTAATTTATATAAGGATTAGTACAATATCTAAAACAATCAACAGCGTCATAATATTCATCTTCATCAAATTCTTTAATTGTAACCCAAAACCAAAGAACTTTAATTTGAACTTTATAAATCACAAATTCAAAGTCATCACCAATATGATGTTCATCGCCAATTAATCTTATATTTTTTCTACGATTAATAATATACATAATACTTTATTCTTCAAGAGTTCTACGAATCCAACCTCTAAGAAATTTGATATTGTTTCCTTTTCCGGCAATATCATTATAATATCTAATACGCTCAAGTTTATATTTAGCTACAAAATAATCAGCACTAATTGTAGTATCAGACTTATAAGCATTAAGAGAATCTTGAGTTCTACGAAGCAATTCTTTAGTTAGAACTAATTCATTAATAGCAGTAGAATCAGTAACAGGAACATAACGAATTTCAGGAACTGGAGTAATACGTTTAGTACATCCACTAGATAAACAAACAGCAAATATAACTAAAACAATAAATCCAATAATTACTCCAATTAAATTATCTTTATTTAATTTCATATAGCAAGTTTAAATTGAGTTTGAACACCACTAGCTTTAATTTGTAATTCTCTATCTTTAAGAACTTTATTAATATCATCACGTAGATAATTCATAGTAAAGAATTTAGTAGTTTCAATAGGATTTTCTTTAATATGATAAAGACCATCAGAAAATCTTTTTGGCATACCATATTCATTAAGTTCAAAATCACTATCAATATGACATAACCAAATACCTTTAATAGTTAAACCAAGTATATATTCAACAGCAAAAGCATACATACTAAGTTGAAGATTATATATAGCACCATTACAATTAGGAAGATGATTAAGAGGAGCTAAAAGTCGTTCATCTTTATCAACCCAAACATTAGTTTGTTGTGCAGGTTTAACTGTTTTATCTTTCTTATAATAACCACTACTAAATTTTAATCCACCACGATTAGTTTTCCAATCACCTACAACAGCACAATTAGTATCTTCATTAACTAGAAGAATATCAATAGTTCCACTAATTAACCAATCTATAAGAAACATACCAATTTCACTATAAATCTTATATCCTCTTTCAGTGTACATTTTAAATGCATCATAAATAAGAGGATAACGATTATCTGTAAGTTCAATAAAATCTTTAAGATTAAGAAGTTTATAATTAGCACCAAAATTTGGTATATCAGCAATAGTAACCATTACACCATCTTCACGCTTATCAAGATAATTAATAGCTTGTTGAAACATAGATGCTCCTTTAACACCATCTTCAAGACCATTATGAGTATTAGTTCCACGTTCACAAGCTTCTTTAGTAATAGTTGACCATTGTTCTTCTAGTTTCTTCTCACTTATTCCTAGTTCTTTAGACTTTTTTCTCAACCAATAGTTCTTATCGAACTTCGGTTGATATTGGTGGAGTATTTGAGTTGTACTAATATACTTATTATTTAAAGTATCAATATAACTATGTTCAGACTCATTAAATATAAGTCTAATATTATTATATCTACTATCTTTTAATCCATTCATATCCACCACAAGTTTTAGATTTACCATATAAACAATTATAAATAGCAGATGCAGAAATATTATTTTTTATAGCAGCTTCGCTAACAGAATTATAAATTGTTTCTATACTATTATGTATTTTAATTATTTTACTTTTATATTTTATAGAATAATCATTATCATTAATAAATCTCCATATAAAACCTTTATAAGTATTATATTTAATTCTTTTACAACACATTAGAATACAACCATTTTTACCAGAAACTGCAATAGCAACTCTATTAGCACTATCATATATATTTATAACTTCTTTAGTAATAGGATTAATTTGTTTAATTTTTACACTTTTACTATAAGAAACATTATATGATTTAGTACACCATTCTAAATTATCAGCTCTATTATTAGATTTATCTTCATCTTTATGATTAATTTCATTAAGATTATTTGGATTATCTATAAAAGCTTTAGCAACCAATCTATGTACATATTCATTATTACCATTTATGCTTACAGTATAATAACCATTATCTTTTTTAGAAGCAGATAAAATTTTATCATATTTTCTACCTCTAATAGTTGTTTTAGCTAAAGAAAGAACTCTTCCATAATTACTAACTTTATACCCATCACATACATCTTTCCATATTTCATTAGGTAAATTAATAATAATTTCTTTTTCTTTTCTTCTAGGATAATTTATATCTTTAAATTTAATCATATTAATACCATTAAGTTCAACACTAGCTTGGACCCGCTTCGGCACTACGTGCCTACGCTAGACTCCCCGTAGAGGATGGAATAGATTCAGCATCAGCTTATTCTTCAATCATACTACTAGTAATTTCAACTCCACCTCTACCAGCAACATTCTCTTGTTCATATAGAAGATTTTCTTCAGCTACATTAAGAGCTTTAATCGTGTTTGGAAACTGATTAGCTAAATCATTAATTTGTTTCATATAACCAATAACAACTGGAACATCTTCTAGACTAGCACCATCAGATAACTTGTCATTCAACAATTCATTTAACTTGCTAGCAGCTAGAGCAACATTATGAATACCACGCTTAATATTAAGTACAGCTTCCATACCAGCACCAGCTTTTTGATTATAATATCTTTTAATAAGTTTCCAAACAAGAATATCAGGTTGATAATTTTTAGGTAAATCAAAGTTTTCAATAGCTTTCTTAAGAGCTTCTTTTTCACTAAGACCTTCTTGTAGACACGGGCCTTTAGGGTCACCAAGATAATAAATAACTCCAACTTCTTTAACATACATCTCTTTATTAGGAGATTTATCTCTAGTATAAAGAAGACTAACATCTCTATCAAGAAGTTGTTTAAGTGTAGGAGCTTTTGGCATACCAGTTTCATCTATGGTCAGCATCCAATCCAATTCCAAACCGTTCATATATTTCTTCTACTTCTTCATCAAATTCAATAATTTCAAGTTTACCCATAGCATATAGCCAAAGATTAGCATAAGCAGCACTATGTTTTTTACTTAGTTTAATCCAAATAGGAAGAAGTTTCTTTTTAAACTTATGTTCAGTCTTAATCTTTTCTTCTTCTTCATAATGTTTTTGCTTTTCTTCTTCCATAACTTTAGCAGTATATTCTTTATACTCTTCTCTAGTCATAGTTTTTCTAGCTTCTTTAAAGTCTTTATAATGACTAATAAGTTTGGAACGATACCAATTCTTTTGAATAGTACCAATATGAGGAATAGCAACACATTTATCTTTTCGTATATTAATACTAGCTTCTTTTTCAAGACTTTCAATAATAGATTTACAAAGTATTCTATCATCACCTTGAAATCCAATATCATCTAATATATTATTTATATCTTTATAGATAAGAATATAATCATCATCAAAATCTTCTTGAGAACTAGTATTAGCAATATTAAAACTAGTATTAGTCTTAAAATCCATAATTGAAAGTTTAAGAACTCTTCTTAGATTACTACTATAAACAAGAACACAAGTACCTATAATTTTAAATTATACATAAGTAGTTCTAAGAAGAGTTCGATTATTTAGACGAAATGGCTAATTAGCTTTTTCAGCAGAATGATAAACAAAAGGATTAATAGCTTTATGTTTATCAGTAATAGCAGCTCTTAAATCATTAATAGCTATAACTTTAAATTCAACAAACCAAACTTTTTGTCCTTTTTTATATCCTTGATTTTGTCCAAAAGTACCAACAGTAATAGAACGAGTTAGTTCAGTATCATTAGTAATATACTTATTAACAAATTGAGGACTAAGAACATTATGTTTAAGATAAAGATGATAACCACGTTCAAGAGTAGAACGGTCAATTATAATCTTATCCATTTGATTCATACCAATAAGTTCAGCATCTTCTTTACTAATCTTAGCAATAATTGGCATAACCTCAACTGTACTTACTTTATTATTAATAACACCAAACAAACTTTCATTTTGGCAAAGAGCAACAACACAATAATGTTTAGCAATAACTACATTAGTAAGAACAGCGTCAAGTGCTTCACTTGTTATTTCGCTGATGTCAGTAGGTATTTGAATACCAAAATCTTTAAATTTACTTTCAACTTTAATCATAACACTAAATTATTTAGTTTTAATAATACTATCAATACCAATATTTCCAAGTTTAAGTTTACTAGGAACTTTAACTTCTTTTTTATTCCTTTCTCCACTATGAAATTCTCTAGTGTATTTAGGTTTAGTTTCACTTTTATCTTTACCCATAACTTAATTGTTTTTAGCAAATGTAAGAGTTTGAATGAATCTACCAAGAGAAAAACTATTTTTAACATTTCAATCGTAAAGGATTATATGATTATGAATATGCAAGTCATACTCCCCGTGGAGGATGGAGATGAGTTAGACTTAATCATATTAGTATTAATGATATTAATAGAGATATTAATAATGATGATAGTATTGATTAACTTGATGTGATTGGTACTGATTATATCCATCCTCCACGGGGAGTATAGCGGAGGACGAAAGTCCGGAGCGGGTCACAGCGAATCTATATAATATATCTATATATAATATATCTTTATAGTAATTATAATACATTGATTATCAATAAGTTATAATACATATTATGTATCATGCTGAATACCTAATTCTCCATCAGTATGCAAATTAAGTGGCAAAAATGACTACCTTTGTGCACGAAAGTTGTTCCATCTATGGAATACATTTCGCTAATTTCCTAGAGTAATATATTTTTATGTTAAACTTAATAATATTATTGTTATGACTTTTAAAGAAGATTTTAAACCTAGTCGAGTTTATAATAAACTTGTTATTGATGCTATTAATAAAGATATAGCTAATGATAGAAGTATTATTATACCTAATACTTTTGATATTGATGTTAAAAATAATAATAAAAAATATCTATGTGGTACTGGACGTATGGAATGTTTTGATACAGGTAAAATTATTAAAAGATATTATTCTAATGTTGGTATTAATGCTTGGAGAGAAATAGTTGAATTAAGAAGTATAATTCTTCATGAACTTTTTTATTTTATTAATTATACTATTTGTTTTAATTCTAATGTTGTTAAAATTAGTAAGGATTTATTTGATGCTGTTTGTAGGAATGGAATTAGAAGTGGATGTAATAAACGAGATTTTGCTAATGCTATTGTTACATTAGAAAAACTTAATATTATTCGTAGAACAGATAAACGTAGTATGTTTGAAGTTAATCCTAGAGTTATATTTAAAGGTGATATTAATAAATTTCATGAAATTATTACTAAAGGTAAACTTGATGATTCTAAAATAAAACTTGATAATAATGTTAATTATATAGATAGAATAGGATTAGTTAAAGATGATAATTGTATTATAATTAAAAATAAACAAGTATATAAAAGTGAACTTGATTATTTATATGATGATAATGAGAATAATGTAGATAAAGCAAATAATGAAAATAATGAAACTGAAATAATTGAAGCAGAAGAAGTTGATACTGGTAAAATTGATTGGGATTGGTAATGATGATAAAGATGAAAATGATAGTATTGAAAAAGAAGGTTATAAATATAATGAAGATAAATGTAATAATAAGGATAATGACGATGATGATAGTGATAATGATGATGATAGTGATAATGATGATGATTGAAAAATTGAATGTATTGATGTGATAGTGAGGCTAGTGAGTATAACCCCCCCCCCGTTAAGTTCTAGGAGAAAGTAATAACGAAGATAATAATGAATAATATAGTAAAGATAATGGTAATTAAATGATGATAAAAGATGATGAGAATGAGAATGAATAAGATGATAAGAGTGAGAATGAATAAAATGATAAGAGTGATAGTAAAAGTAATAATGGTAATTAAGTTTATTAGTGTTTTAATGAGGCTAGTGAGTATAACCCCCGGTCATGTTAAACTTGATTGACTACCCCCGCCTAAAGTTGATAGAAATAATGGTAATCCTGCTCATTATCAACATTAAATATTTTGAGATTATTCATCTCATTACATTACTAACTATTAATACCAATCATTATGAGAACAAACAAACCATTGTTGTTAGTTGCAATCATACTGATGATGCCAGCTATCATACTAGCATTGAAAGTAGAACCAACTAGTGATGAACAAATTACTGCTGTTGTATTTGGAATACTATCGGTTATTGTTAGTTATCTTAGTAGAGATTAATCTCTACTAGATGGTATTGCTCATTATCAACATTAAATACTTTGCAGTTGAATCGAAACAACTGTCAGTAATGCTACTGATTAGCGTAATTAAATACTTAATAGTCATGCCAGACGTTAAAGATTTTGCACAAGCTGCACAAGGTGGTGCTGCTGCTCCTGAGAATGCTAATGTAGTTAATCCAACTACTAGTGTTAACCAACCTGTTCAACCTACTGTTGATACAGATAACCAAAATTCTGCGCAAGTGGAAACCATTGATGATGTTGTTAAACGCATCTGTACTGATGGTCATAGTTATGTAATGACTACTGTCATTACTAATATTGATTGTCAAGAACGTACAGGTCGTAATGGCAATTCTTATCTCAATGCGTTTGTTACTATTGCTAGTCCTGTCAAAGGCGCTCAAAGTATGCCTGATGGTACACATCGAATGGGTATGCTTGGTGCTGTTCAGATGCCATTCAATCAGATACTGCTTGTAATGCGCAAAGACAAGTTCTACGGTAGATTTGTCAACTATGTTGGCGAAGCTGCTGAAGCTGGTTTTGCTAGTATGTATCTGACTGGTGTTGCTGTCAAAGTTCTTTGCCAGTTTGTACCTGCTGGTGTACAAGACCGTAATCCGTTTACTCGTAAAGACAATCTTTACAATGTTGTGGATTATGATAGATACGTATATCATATTGTAGGTATCGAACAACCTACTGACCCTGTTCTTGCTAGTGCATATAATGTACTTATCAAGCAGATTATGGAGGACGCTCGTGCTGCCATTGCTGCCAAGCGTGAGGCTAAAGCTAAAGCAGCTAGTTTTGTTGCTACTGCAATGAATGATGACGACATACCATTCTAATGAACATGACGCTACTGACCTTCGGGTTGGTAGCGTTTGTGTTATCAACAATAGTTTTGCTGATGCTGTTGCTGGTGTTCAACATGGAAATGCTCATCATCAACATTAAATATATTGCAGCAAACGAACTTAACAGTCTGATAAGTCTTATCAATCATGAACTAGCTGCAAGTTCTGATAAGTCTTATCCTAATATTAAACATCATGAAAGTACATCGTATTATTACTACTATTGAAGTTGAGAATGATAATTCTATTACTTCTGTTGAACTTATTAATCTTCATCCTGCTAATGCTGATATTCTTCTTGCTATTACTAATATGACTACTAATGGTAATGCTGATGATATAACAAAAGTATATGATAGTGTTAATAAGAGCAGACTTGGTATTGCTGGTAAATTAAAAAGTATCGCTCATATTATTAATGATAGTCTTGATAGCTATGATTATAATGTGGCTGCTGATGATAATTCTACTAATGAAGCTAATGATGATGGAATCCTATAACATCGCGCAATAGTTCTCGCGTGCGTGTACATACGCGCGTTCCTTAGAACAAAAATTATATATACGTAGTATATATAATTAAGTGGTTATTACACGTGTGCGCGTACCTTAGTGTTATAGTTGCACTTGTGCGACGTATAACTGTTATTCCACAATCGGAACGTAGTTCAGTTGTGGCTAAGGATAATAGAGGCAAACTTGCCGATATTATCCGCTACCACTAACAACTCATCTTGTTAAACAAGATGATGTTGGTATGACTAATGTGAATGGTGCTGATACTGATATTGGTCATGGAGATTTACTCTCATAACAAAAAGTTATAGAGATGAAATTAGAGGTGACGAGAGGTATTGAATGTGGAGAAAGAGGATATGGAGATGAAAGTGGACATTGTAGAGTTCGTGGAGAATGAGATGGTGGAGTTGGATGTGGTTCAAATAGGTCAAATTGAGGTTGAATGTGGAGATGGATGTGATTGTGGTAGTGGTGAATGTGGAGATAAGTGTGGAGATAGTCATGCTGAAAAGACTAGACTTGCTGGTATTCCTTTCAATACCAAACTTACTACTCTTTTTACTCCTAATAATCAATCTAAACCTATTGTTCCAACTCTCTCTCTTTCTCTCCTATAACTTCTCGTTATACTTCTATAACTTCTAGTTATACTCTTATAACCTTTAGTTATAACTATTTCATCTCTATCATCTCTAGTTATATCACTATCAGTTTCAGTCATATTCGTCATGACTATCTCTATCAGTTTCAGTTCTAGCTATACCACGTCTATCGTCATGACTATTAGTCATACAATCGTTATTAAGACTAGCCCTAACAGTATTATCAAGTCTAATAAGACTTCTAGTCATAATGACCAACAGCATTAGTTCTAGCTAATAATAGCACTATTAATATTATCAGTATTATAATGACTATTAATACTAGTCATGCTAATATTACTGGTGATATTACTAATGATATTCTTAATATTCTTGATATTACTGATTCTCTTTATACTAATGATACTCTTGATACTATTGATATTTATTATACTCGTGGTAAGTTAATTCCTATTGCTATAACTATTTTAGTTATTTTAATATAGCTATTGATTATTAGTTAGAATTATAGTATAAATAAATTATAATATATTTGGAGTATTATATTTAATTATTATATTTGTTGTGTTGTTCAGTAGAGTAATATTGCTACTGATAATAATATTAATCTTAAACTTATAAGTGTTATGGTAAATTTTGATAATGTTACTAGTAATGTTCAATCTAAGCCTAGAAAGAAAACTATGGCTGAAAGTTTAGAAGAAGCTAAACAAGAAGGTAAACTTGTTGTTCCTGAAGAAGATACACAAGTTAATGCTGTTGTTAGTAGTGAAACTGTTCAGACTAAGAATAAAGCTAGGAAGAAGAAACAAAGTAAAGTTCGTAAACAGGAAGAACAAACTACTGTTGTTAGTCAAGCTAATGAAGATAATGATTTTAAAGATGTTAAGACTGATAAACGTGGTGTTCCTGTTGGAATTAATGTTCCTCAACATATTCTTGATGTAGTTTGTATTGTTAAATTCAATGCTGCATTTAGACGCCATACTTCTCTTAATATTCTTCATACTCTTGAAGATGATGGAAGAATATATAACTCTAAAGGTGCTTATGTTGACTTCTTATGGAATAAGTTTAGAGTTACTGCTGATGGTGGACTTCGTAGAGAATATAGATATACAGATGATTTATTCATTGATGCTTTAGTTAAAGCTCATGCTAATGTTGCTAGTGATAGTCAACGAGTTATTGGTATTATGATTGATACTGAAACTGAACTTCATAAAAAGAATAAAGATTCTGAAGCTAGCTAAGTTTGTAGTATAGACTCCCCGTAGAGGATGGATAGTGCTGTTGAGCTTGTTAAAGCTAATTCTCATATTCTTGCCATTTTTATCCATTTTGTTTATTGGGTTTGTTATAGTTAACTAGTTGATGATAACTATCCTCTACTCGGAGTTTATTTTATATATAAAGATATGGAAAGAACTGATATTTATTTTGTTGAAGATGATACATATTTCAATAATAATGTTGAAGGTGTTGAAATTCATGCAGAATGTCTAAGTCAAGATTTTGACGATATTGCTTGGGAACCAATAGTTGATGATAGTCCTATTGTTGACCCTGAAAATGATGTTTTTGGTTATTATGATTAAATAAATAAAATTATGGAAAATATTAATATTAAAGTTATTCTTGATGAAATTTTTGGTAAATCTTGTGATAGTATTACTTGTGATACCTGTGAATATAAAGAAGATTGCGAACTTATTAATAAATTCATTAATGATATTAAAGATAAAGGTTTATCTCCAGACCAATATGTTAGAGGTTTAGCTTTATTTGTATATGTTCTTAAAGAACAAAAATATCTTAATGATTTTGGTAAAACTCAAGAAGATATTATTAAACTTGCTACTGAAAATGGATTTGAACTTGATTGGCTTATTAATCGTTGGGATATTGAAGATAAAGATATTCTTAAACCTATTATTGCTGTTTTTCCTAAATATGCTAAAGATATGATTATTAATATTGTTGAAGCTAATACTAAAATTAATCATTTGATTGCTCAACATATTATTGATACTTCTAATGCAGAATATAAGGAAATGATTAAAATGGTTAATCAATCTGTTGATAATAATAAACAAGAGAATAAGTTTAAGAATTTTAGCGATGATGAAATTTATGCTGAACTTAAACGTAGAAAAGCAAATAAATCTGCTAAATAATCCCACATAAATTTTTGATTATATTTCTAATACTACTGTCTGTGAAGATAGTAGTATTATTTCACTTGCTGATGATGGAGGAATTGAACTCCGAAACTATGATATTGTTATTATCCGTTTTAATTTCTAAAATTGTATGTTTTGTAATCGTACGGTCTGTGAAGATAGTGCTATTAATATTTATCATAGTCCAAGTGTTATATGTCATATTTTATTTGGTGTTAATTATTCTATTATTATTGATTGTGAAATTAGTAATAATAATGTCTATGTCAAACATTTCGTTTTATATGATTTCGTATTTGTAGATTTGCCTAGCATTGTCTGTGAAGATAGTGCTAGGCTTTTTAGTATGTATATTATTAATTATATTATTAAAATGGATAATTATGATTCTTTTATTTTTGATGGTCTATTAGATAGATACATTGAAGAACAAGCTAAGTTTAAAAAAGGACAAGTAGTTTATATGGAATATACTTATCAATATCATAATCAAACTAAGCTTGGTATTTGTGTTGGTATTGTAACCGAAGTTGGAATTACTAAAATCGAACGTACAGTAGGTAATAATAAATATATTAATTATCCTATTGTATATACTGTAACTCATGCTAAAGGTGTTAGTCGTTGTGTTAGTGAATGTAAACTTGGTTCTGTATCTGAACATATTCTTAAAGAACGTCTTAAACGTGATGGTAAGAATAATGAACAGAATAATGAGCCTGCTGCAAATGATTAGCTATTTACGTTCATACACATTCACAGATACGATTCTTTTGCCCCTCTGTTGAATTTTCATATATAATCTGATTAATCTATCACGATTAATATTGAGTTCAATACAGGGCAAAAGAACTAGCTAATAAATGTTAAACTAAAAATTTAATACAGTTTTATTATGAATTATATTACTTATAAACAAATTGATGATACTATTACATCTGGATTTAAAGTTAAACTTTATGATATAGTTACTTTGAATACTGGCTATTGGAAAGATAAACTTGCTATTGTTCTATATATTAATGAGGATAAAAAACAAATTAAAGTTCGTATTATTGAATGTGGTATGAACTTAACTCTTAAAGTTAAAGATGTTCAATTTGTTAATCATAATAATAGAACTGCTGCTCGTTCTTATATTGATTTATGTAATAAACTATCTAAAACCTTTCGTGATAAATATACTGATAAACATTATATAAAAGATAATTGGTTTACTGATAAGTTTATTATTAATGATATAACTGCTGATACTATTGCTAAAGGTATTGGTCAATATATTACTAATACTGATAGTGATAGATATTCTGTTAGTGCTATTATGTGGCTTAGTGATATTAAAGATTATATAGATGCTTTGCTTAAATATGGTGATTTTGATTTTGTTGCTAAGGCATTTAAAATTTATAATATTACTGATACTAGATTTAAACTAATTCGTAAGCTTTATCATTATTTCTATGATTGAAAATGTTTCTCATTTTATACTTGGTATGATATTTGGTTTATCTGTATATCTTTTTATAAGAATTACCATTGTTAGTAAAAAACTAGATAGACTTATTAGAGATATTAATGATACTCAAAATTGGATTAGAAAGATTCAAATTGATATTTGCGATATTAATAAACAATGGGAAGTTAAAAGAGATAGAGATAGAAATAGACTAGATAGAATTGAAGATAGAATTAGTAAACTTGCTAGTGATTTTAATGATATTATTAGAAAGAAAGTTTAATGACTAGCTTGCTTCCATCCTCTACGGGGGGTCGCCACGGAGCGTAGCGTAGTGGCTCTACTAATCTTACTATTATTAAACTTATTATAGTTTTAACTATTAAATATAATTGTTTTATTAATCTTTAAAAATGTAAAGTACTTATGAAAAAGTATGATGAAGTTTCTGTTGTTCGTCAACTTAATAATGTTGGCGCTGTTATTGGAATCAATCCTGCTAGTAAAGTTATTAAAGTAGCTAAGAATAGTTCTATTGGTAATGGAACTAGTGGTAAGATTGATTTTCTTTCTCATTATTGTGGTTATCATGTTGAGATTGTTGATGTTATTCAACAACAAAAAGAACGTGATGAAGAAATTGCTGCTAAGAAAGCTGCTAAAAAGGCTGCTCGTAAAGCTAAATTTGCAGAGGATAATACTTTTAAAGGTATTACTCGTGCTGTTGATAAACGTATGCGTACTATTAAAAGAAAGTAGTATGCTATGGTTAGCTATAAATTCTCATTTGGAGTTGTAGGTAAATCCAAAGAGAAAGGAATAGTCAATAAATATGTTATTATAGTTGCTAAATGTGAAGGTATTGTTAGATATATTGATGGTACTTATAAAGTAGAATACAATGGCAAACTATATAGCATTACTGGTGAAAGTTACAGAACTAAAGGAAAGAAAGTTGTTTATGCTCGTCGATTAGATGAATATAATCATAGAATTAAAATTATAAGAGATAGTGAAAATAGAAAAACTGTTGATACTAGATTTTATATTCCTTTTGCTGCTGGACTTATAGCTAAAGGTAAAATTGTTAAAATGCCTTTTGCTAAGGAATTGTTTCATATTACTACGTGTTATAATCGTGGTGATAGTGAATCTACTATTTTAGCTTTTCAAGAATGGAAAGAATATGAAGATAAAGTTAAAAATAATCTTATTGATGTAAACAACGAATTGTAATGATTGGTAATCTTAATATTGCTAATAGTAATAGAAAAGATACTAACATTAAGTTTACTAAAGACCAAGAAATAGCTGTGCATGAACTTATTGAGTTTCTTGCACAGCCTTGGGATGATAAGAAATATATTAATGCTCTTTGTGGTGCTGGAGGTACAGGTAAGACATTTGTTATTAAATATGTTATTAATAATTGCAAATGGTCTGGTGGTGTTATAGGTTGTGCTGCTCCTACACATAAAGCTTGTAGAGTTCTTAGTAATTCTATTGGTGGAAAAGAAGTTAATACTATTCAATCATTGTTTGGTTTTAGACTTGATGTTAATATTGAAAATTTTGACCCTGAAAATCCTGCTTTTAATCCTGTTGGAAAAGATAAACTAGATGGTCTTAAAGTTTTAATTATTGATGAAGCTTCTATGCTTAATGCTAAACTTGTTAAGTATATTAGTAATAAATGTAAGAAGCTTCAAATTAAAGTTATAATGCTTGGTGATTCTAGTCAGCTTCCTCCTGTTAATGAGAAAACTAGTCAAGCTTTTCTTATTGCTAGTAATACTTATTATCTTAAAGAAGTTGTACGACAAAGAGATAATAATCCTATTAGTAAACTTCTTAAACTTCTTCGAGAAGATATAGATAATAAGAATGGATGGAGATTTCTTGATTATATATCTAAAAATAGACAAGATTATAATGAAGAAACTAAAGGATTTTATGTTTGTGGTCAAACTGAATTTTCTGATTTAATTGATACTTATTTTAATGATGAAGAATATACTAAAAATATTGATTTGTATCGTATTATAGCTTATACTAATAGTCGTGTTGCACAATGGAATAACCATGTAAGACATATGATTATTCAAGATGCTGATAAAAGTCTTATTACTCGTAATGATTTAATAATGAGTTATACTACTGTTGTTAATGTTTTTAATGATATTATTATAAACAATAGTGAAGAATATATTGTTAAAGATATTGTTGATACAATTGATAATGATTATGAGTTTAAAGGATTTCTTATTAAGTTTCAAGCTATTCATGGTGGTGCTATAACTCAACCTTTATTTGTTATTGACCATTATGATAACTATACATTTCAGATGTATTATAAGAAGTTGACTAGTCTTATTAATGATGCTAAAAAAGCTAGTAGTTCTGAACGTGGAAGTAAATGGAAACAATATTTTGATTTTAAACGTAAATATCTTATCGCTTCTAATATTACGAATAGTAATGGTAAGATTTTATTTAGTAGAGATTTAGATTATGGTTTTGCAATTACTTCTCATAGAGCACAAGGTTCTACTTATAAAAATGTTTTTGTAGACGTTAATGATATGATTTATGATAAATATGGTCATCCTTATACTAATAGAGATGAAATGCTTCGTAGATTATATGTTGCTTGTTCTCGCGCTAGTAATCAATTAGTATTATCTTATGGCAAGTAAAACTGTTGATGAATATCCTGATTGTGAACAATGTCCAAATCGTATATTTAATACAGGTAAATATATACAAGGTGGTAGAGGAAGTATTCATGGAGATATTGTTTTCCTATTTCCTAGAGGTGATAGAGCTTATTGTGAAGATTATCAATTATTTACTGATATTGGTAATCTTTACGATGAATACTCTAGACGAAATAACACTGAAGATGTATATATGACTTATAGTGTTAAATGTACTTGTTCTAATGATTATAATACTTATCTTACTGCTATTGATAAATGTCGTAATATTCTATGGAAAGAATTAGCTAGAATTAATTATAAGTATCTATTTATATTTGGTGATGCTTATCGTAGTATTAGTGATAATCATATTCCTAGATTTATGGCTACTGGTGGTAAATATATATTTAATAATTATTCGCCTCTTGTTAAATTTAAAGATGATAATCTTTATCATATGTTTAAACAGCGTTTTGCTGATGATGTTAATTGGGTTACTAAAAATAGAAATAATTATGGTATAGTATAAATGATTAATTGTATAGCTTATGATGTTGAAGTTTTAAGAAATTTCTTTTCTGTTACTTTTGTTAGTATTAATAGTTATCTTAAAGTTTTTAAAGATTGTGTTAATGCTGATAATAAAGCTATTCCTTTAGTTCAAAAACTATCTGTTGAAGAAATTAAAGCTCGTCTTGAAACTGTTGAAAAACATAGTTTTCATATAACAGATAAAGATGATAGTCAATTACTTTCTATGATAGATTATATTAATAAGACTAGATGTTATAAGGATTCTAATGGAACTATTATTCGTACTGACTTGTATGGATTTAATAATTTCAATTATGATAATCTTATGATTGCTGCTTTACTTAGTTTTTATATGCGTACGAATAGTACGAAAGAACTTATTAATAAGTTATATGAAACTAGTAAAACTATTATTTCTAGTCAAGATAATAAAGATAAATTTAAAACTGATTTTTATCTTAATAGTCTTAGAAAATATAAACTACCATTTACAGGTATTGATGTAATGCGTATATTTGCTCTTAATAAAGCAAGTGTAGTTGTAGATAGTAAAACAGGTGAACGTAAACCTGTTCCTAAAGGTTTAAAACAAACTTCAATTAATCTTCAATGGTATGAACTTCTAGAATATGAACTTCCTGATATTAATGAAGAAGAAGCTGAACTATATGATGAAATTCCTAGTCTTAAAGGAATGAATATTAAACAGCTTAATAAACTAGTAGATAAATGGGATAGATTTATTCTTGATGAATATATTGAACCTATGATGCACTATAATCTTAATGATGTTTTCATTGTAGCTGAAATAGTTCGTCTTTATCCAGAAGAAATTAAATCTCGTTATGCTATTAGTAAAGCATATGATGTTGATGTTCTTAATTCTAGTCGTAGTAAAACTGCTGATATTCTTTTTGAGAAATTTTATAGTAAATTTAGTGGTCTTGCTCCTGAACAATGGAAAGGTAAGAAAACTGAAAGAACTGCTATGAGTTTTAAGAAAGTTATTTTTCCTTTTATTAAATTCAAAACTAAAGAACTTCAAGATTTACTTGATAAACTATATAAAACTACTATTTATAGAGTTAATAAAGATGCTTTTAGTGAGAACGTTAAAATTGGAGATATAACTTATACTCTTGCAACTGGAGGTTTACATAGTCAAGATGTTCCTATGGAGTTATATTCAACTACTCCTTATGGTGATTACTTAACTCCAGCCTCCACGGGGGGTAAACCTTTTACCATTTATCATTTTGATGTTGCTAGTTTTTATCCTAGTATAATAGGTGTTCATAAAGTTGCTCCTTCTCATATTGATACAAATGCTTTTTGTAATTTAATTAGTTGGATGAAACAAAAACGTGTTGATGTGAAACATAGTGAAGAAGAATACATAGATGGTATTGCTAAAGATATTCTTGCTTTAGTTTTAAAGATTGTCATAAATAGTATTTATGGTAAACTTGGATTTGAAAAAGGAGATTTATATGACCGTCTTGCTGTTCTTAAAGTTACTGTTAATGGACAACTTATGCTTCTTATGTTATGCGAGGCTCTTGAACTAGATAATATTCATATTATTAGTGCAAATACTGATGGTATTATGGTTAAAGTTTATATTGACCAAGAAGATAAATTTAAAGAAATTACTACTTGGTGGCAAGATATTACTGGTATGCAAGCTGATAGCGATGTTGTTCATAGTCTTATAGCTCGTGATGTTAATAATTATATTACTCAATTTAGGTCTAAAGGTAAGCTTAAAATTGAATCTAAAGGTGCTCTTAATCCTATGATGTATTCTCTAGATTTAACTAAGGGTTATTCTATGCCTATTGTTGCTCAAGCTATTGAAAACTATTTTCTTAAGAATAAACCTGTAATGGATACTCTTCAAGAAGCTACTAATATTCTTGATTTTTGTCTTACTCAAAATGTAGGTAAACAATTTCATGTAGAAGAAACTAAGATTGAAAATGGACAAGTTACTCATGTTATTTGTCAAAGATATGTTAGGTTTTATGTTTCTAATAGAGGTTATATTATTGAGAAAGTTCATAACGATAATGGTTCTCGTAGTAGAATGGCAGCTGGTTCTGTTGTGACAGTTATTAATAGTCTTGATGATAAAGATATTTCTCTTAGAGATATTAATTTTAAATTTTATTATCAAGAAGCTATGAAGATTATTAATCCTATTAAACTTAAGATTTCTCCTAAAGGTAAAGGTAAAAGTAAAATTAAAAAATATAGCGGTATATATAATCCTATTTTTAATGAAGATGATTTTGGATGAAAAATATAGTTGAAGAATCATATAGTAAACTTATTAATAAATGGGGTTCTAAAGATTATAAAGGTGTTGGAACCATCCATTGTGTTCAACCTCTTGATTATTCTGAAATTATAAGTAGAGTTATTACTCTGATGAGGAATAAAAATCCTAATCTTAAAATACTTATTGTTACAGATAATTGGAAAAGAAGAACTGAAATTGTTGATGGTCTTAAAAATCATAATATAAATATAGATACTATTAATATTCTTACTCATACTTATGTTAATAGTAGATATAATTATAGTTATGATATTTCTATTGTTGTTGGAGTTAATGAATGGAATCTTTCTTGTAATACAGTTTTTAATCATGCTAGATTTAAACTTATGATTATAACTAAAGATACTATTGATACTGCCAAACTAAAAGAAATTTATACTAATATTCCTCCTATTAATGATAATATAAGTTCTAGTGGTATTAATGCTATGCGGGCTTTACTCCCCGTAGAGGAACACAGAGAGCCAATTTTGTTTGTTAATCAAGATGATATTACTAATTATGATAAATATACTGAATTTATTACTCAAACTATTCAAGTATTTGGTAATCTTGATAATATTAAATGTGCTCGAAATGGTACTCAAGATGGACGTAGTGCTATTCAATATATTACAGAAATAGCTGAATATAATGGATGGAGTGCTGATATGGATATGACTAATCCTTTTAGTAAACAAATTGATGAATGTTATAATCCTCTTGTTCTTGCTGAACGAGTTAAGACTTTTTATAATATTGTTCGTGAACGTATGCTTATATGTTCTGATAATGTTTGTAAGCTAGAAAGGATAGTTGAAATTATTAAAGATAATCCTGACAAACGATTTCTTATTATTAGTAAGAGAGGTGAATATGCTGCTACTGTAACTAAATATGTTAATGATAAATTAGGTGAAATTTGTGGTGATTATCATGATAAAATTGAGGATAAAGTTATAGTTGATGATAATGGTATTCCTGTTTTGTACAAGTCTGGAAGCAAGAAAGGACAGCCAAGAATAATCAAATCACAGGCTATTTCCACGCTGAATTTGAAGTCTTTTAATGATGGCTTATTAAGAGTATTATCTATAAAAAATAATTCAACTGACAGCCTAGAAACAAGCGTAGACGAATGGATTTTAACCTCACCTTTATGTGATACCATAGATGAACTTATTTATCGTTATAATAATGTTAATTGTAGTAAATTAAAACTTAAAGTACATAAACTTTATATAGCTGGTACTATTGAGGAAGCAAGTCTTAAAAAGGAAAAGTTATCAGTTAACCATGAAGTTATACAGAATGTTAATTCTGATATTAGTGCTCAAAATTTTGATGATATTATTTGTTAGTATAAATATAATAGTTACATTTGTTGTGTAATCAAAATCGCTCTTTGATAGAATGGACGAAGATAAAGAAGTTAAAGTTAATGATACTGCTATTGCTGTTAGTAATAGTGGTATTGAAAAACAACATGGTGTTCAACATTCTGTTGCTCCATATCAGCTTAATTATATGAGTGAAGCTGAAATTGCAAGTCTTGAAGTATTTATCAAACGTGTTATGCGTAGTGATAAATGTGGTATTAAATCTGTTGAAGATGGTCTTGCTATTGCAATGAGAGCTAAAGACCTTAGACTTCCATTTTCTACTTGCATTGAACATATTCATGTAGTTAGCGGTAAAACAGGTGTTGATGTTCACATTATTAAGGCATTACTTGTCAAAGGCAGCGTGAGTTGGGAAAAAGTAGATAATTATCGCGCTCTGTACGAATATACAGATGGCTTTAATGCTTATGATGAAGATAAACTTCCATCTGACTGTATTAAGTGTCTTACCCACAAAGAGGCACAAACTAAAAATGCAGAAGATAAAGACCATGAACATATATATGTTTATCCTGTTAAATATTATAAAGATTATAATGGTAATGTATATAAAGAATATCAACTTAATGGTAAGTTTGAAATAGCTACTAATACTGCTGAAGCTAAACAAATTGCTTCTACTGGTAAAGTTCCTGTTTATAGAATACCTGCTGTTCCTATTGATTATATTACTAGTTATCGTTTTTATCGTAAAATTGGAGAACGTAATATGGTTGCTACTGGTGAGTTTACTTATAAAGATGCTATTGTTGCTGGATGTTTTGAAAAAGATACTTATAAGAAATATCCTAAAATAATGATAAGTCATAGAGCATTTGTTTATGGTGCTCGTGAAATTGCTAATGATTTAATTATGGGCTGTTTAAGCACAGAAGAATTAAAGACTATGCAAGGTATTGATTTGAGTAATGAAGATATTATTGATATTACTGAAATTCAATAACATAAACAAACTAGAGAAATTATTATTAAACAAAACAGTCGTATGACTGATATTATTCACTTTTAAATTACAAAAATTATGAAAGACTTTAAGAAAGGTTTGAGTTTTGGTATGGGTATTGTTAATGCTGGCCAAAGAGCAGTTAGTGAAGAACCTGAATTGGTAGTTGTTTCTACTCCCGGTAGTTTCCGTATGACTGCCCAAGTTTCTAAAGCTCTCGGCATTGCTCATGGTGAATATGTAATGTTCATTAATAACTGTGCAAATATTGATAATGCTATTATCAATAAAGTACCCGAAGTTGTTGCTTTCTGTGAAGAACAAGGTTTGGATATTGAATCTCCAGAAGCTGCTATGGCTGTTCATGCTGAATTTGATATTTGGGCTTTGGCTAAAGGTATTGCTGAATTAGACAAGAATGGTAATCCTTGTACTACTCGTGTTCGTATGACTAAGAATGATAAAATTAAGTATGTTAATACTTATTTCCAAGAAACTCTTGAAGGTGCTTTATCTTCTTCTAATGAAGAACTTAAAGCTGCTCTTGGTCGTGAAGGTATTACCGAAGATGAACAGAAAGAACTTTTGGTTAGCTGTATTCAAGGTGATGAAGTTGTTAAAGTTAAAGGTTCTAAATGTGCTAATACTGCTGCTTTGTCTGGTATTGGTGTAACTCTTAACTTTACTGATTCTAATGTTTGGAAACAGTTGAAAGCTAATATGACTGATGAAGAAGCTACTTCTAAAAATCGTGTTTATACAGTAGATATTGATAACTTGCAAGAAGCTGTTGTTAATAACGGTCATAAAGATATTGTTGTTAAGATTGCAATGCTTACCGAATATAAAGATGAAGAACCTATTCGTATCGGTAAGAAAGCTGAAAAAGAAGAAACTGCTGAATAATCAAATCTTCGTCCTAGAAATATAGTATCTTGAACATAGAGCTGCATTGTTAGTATTGCTAATGGTGCAGCTCTTATTTTATCTAATAATTCTTTTAATTACTTTAATTATGTCGACAGAAAAAGAAATTAAGAATGAAGCTGCTGTTGCAGCAAGTGCTGAACAAACTGCTAATGTAGAAGTACAAACTCCTAAAAAACGTAGAGGTAGAGGTATTAATAACGATTTACGTGATGTAACTCGTAAAAAGTTTGATGAACGTACTGATTGTAATAAAGCTAATGGCTTGTTTATTGGTCATCTTGAAGATGTTAAAGTTGATTGGGCTACACTGAAAGATGATGTTCAAGGTATGCCTTCATTTGCTGGTATGAGTATTCCTTATCTTACATTTACTTTTGCTAGTAATCATGAAAATATCAATGAACGTCGTTATGTAACTCAACGTATTCTTCCTGCTGAAAGTAATGTTGAAACTATTCCCGGTGGTAAAGGTGCTTGGAAAGTTAATAACATTTTCCGCTTTATGAAACATGTATATAATGTATTTGTTCTTAAAGGTCGTGATTTAACAGAAGAAGAAATTGATGCTCTTACTTTGCCTTTTGAAGATTTTGATGAAAATATGCAGTATGTACCTGTTGAAGCTGAGGAAGTTATAGCTGGTTATAAGACTGTGTTTGAAAATTATGTTAAGTTACTTAACAATAATGGTAAACCTGTTTATAATGATGCTAAAGGTAAACCTATTACTATTTGGATGAAGCTTCTTCGTTTCGTTAAGAATGATGGTAAATGGCGTGCTGTTATTGGAAGTAAATCTTCATTTGGTGATTTAGGATTTCCTACATTTATCAATGATGGAGTTATTGAACTTTATAAAGAACAATCTGCTCCTAGTTTGCGTATTGACACTTATAAAGAAAGTATTGTTTATCAAAAATCTGCCGAGCAAGCTAAACAGCCAAATGTTGCTATGCCTGGTGTTGGTGTAATGCCTGGTGTTCAAACTGCTACTTCTATAAATCCTGTTAGTGGATTTAATGGCGGTGGAGATTTTAGTCCATTTGGTGGTGGTAATGATGCTGCTGGTGCTTTTGTTAATCCAACAGAAGATTTACCATTTTAAAAAATTAAAGTTAGTTAAATAGTTGTATGTAAGAGGATTGGGTACTATTTTAGTACCTAATCCTCTTTTTTTATATGTTCACGATAAAGGTCAAATTAGAAATATTATGAAAAGAAATATTAGTAATACTATTTTAACTAAAGATTATATTTTCTCTAAAGTTAGTCAAATTACTATTTTTAGTGCTTATACTGGAATTAGTGTTGAAGATATACAACATTGTATAGATACAGGAGACTTTATATCTAGTCCTTTTCGTGAAGATACTCATCCTAGTTTTGGTTTTAGATATGATAATAGGAATAAACTTAAAGGAAGAGATTTTGCTGGATATTGGTGGGGAGATTGTATAGATGCTGCTGCAACTGTACTCTCTGAAATTGTTCATAAGCAAATTGATATTTCTATTAAAAGTCAATTTCTATTTGTTCTTAAGCATATTGCTTATACTTTTAGAAATATTATTTATGGACAAGATAAAGATGAAAACAACGATTATAATATTACTAGGGCTATTAGTAATGTACGTAATCATAAACCTATTATTGAACTTGTTACTCGTCCGTGGAATAATTTAGATGCTAAGTATTGGGGACAATTTGGTGTTAATCTTAATTTTCTTAATACTCATTTTGTTTATCCTGTTGACCAATTTTATATTAATCGTTCTACTAATCCTATTCCTAAATATTTTTATGATAAAAATAAAACAGATTTATGTTATGGTTACGTTCTTGGACAAGATAAAAGAGGAATAGTTAATGTTAAATTGTATTTTCCTAATAGAAATAAGAAAACTGAAGTTAAGTTTATAACTAATAGTAATACTATTGAAGGAGTTATTAATCTTGAGTTAGATAACTATGACGTTATTATTATAACTAAATCTACTAAAGATAGATTAAGTCTTGAATGTTATCTAAAGAGTATTAATCATTCCATCCTCTACGGGGGGTCTACCCTTGAGTCTAAGACTATTGGTGTTGTTAATATTCCTCATGAAACTTATAAACTTCGTCAAATTGAATATGATTGGCTTCGTAGTAAACTTAATCGGAATGGTTTTCTTATTAGTCTTATGGATAATGATAGAACTGGTCTTATGGAAGCTATAATTCTTAAGAATGATTATGATATTATACCTATTATTATTCCTAAAGAACTTGGCGTTAAAGATTTTGCCGAATTGAGAAGTAGTTATTCTACAAATGTTATTAATGAATTAACTCAACAAGTTGTTAAATATATAGAATATAATTATGGAGAAGAAACTAAATTTACTTGGGATACGGAAGAAAGTAATACTTTGCCATACTAAAAGTTTAGCTGGTGTTACATATACTGTTATGCGTCCAATTACTGAAGAGGATGAACAAAATCTTGATAAATGGGAATATCTTAATATAGATAATAAACATATTGATAAAAAAGATATTTATTGTTATGGAGAAATTAATTTATCTTCTAATGATGATGTTGAATATATCAAAAAGTTTAGCTTACTTGATACTGATAATGGTGGAACTATTCATAGTAATTTTAATTATCAAGAAGGTTATGCTCTTATTGAAGGAATAGCTAAAACTTATCCTACATTTGATATTATTGAATGGTTTAAATATAATCATTGTCTTATAGGTAAACCAACTCGTATTATTATTTATAAATGTAAGAAAGAAAATCTATGATAATAAAAGGATATGAAGAAAAGCTAGATGATAGAGATATTAGATATATTAATTATGTTATTGATAAATCTACAATGGCTGATGCAATTGAATCTTATATTAAAGATTTAGATTGTACTACTATTTATCCTAATGGTTCTCGTCCTAGACAAACTATTAATTATGGTTATCGTATTACTCTTTCTAGTATTGAATATATTCTTGATAAACTTTATCTTGTTCTAGAATATCATCCAGAAAAAGCTCAAAGTTATATTGATTATCGTAATACTATTATTAAAAGAATTATTGATATACATGAAAAAAATCTTGATTTCGAGAGAAGAAACCCAGTACGATATTATAGTAAAGAACCAAGGAAACGCACTAGAAGTGCTAGCAGAGTTAATCAATCAAAAGATGTCTTTACAGGTAAGCCCATTGATGTTAGCACCGGTATTGCAAAGACTATTAAGCCTAAAAAGGAAACGATTGCTCAGCGTAAAGCTAAACTTCTAGGTGGTAAAGCTGTTAGTTTTGCATTTAATGGTTTAAAAATAAGTGAACATAATGAATAAACTTTATCGTAGAAATAACAATGGTGTGCCTACTGTTTGGTGGGCTGAACTTGACAGTGGTATTAATAGTATCACTGTTTTTTATAGTCTTGTTCGAGGTAATATTCGTAAAGAAGTTTATGCTGTTACTCAAAAAGATGGTCAAAAAGAACTTGAAAGTAGATATAATGATAAGATTAAACAAGGATATACATATCTTGATGAACTTTGTGATATGCAGGGTTTACCCCCCGTGGAGGATGGAGATAATGATACTCTATTTAATTTTCTAAATACTTATCTACCTAAAGACCTTAGTAATGGAAACAGTAATCTTTTACTTCCAATGCTTGCTAAAACATATAGTGGTAATGTTTGGAAAAAAGTCAGTTGTATGTATGGTCAGTATAAAATTAATGGTCTTCGTTGTATTGTTACTGCTTATACTCAAAATGATATGTTTAAACCTGTTAGGCTTCGTTTCCAAAGTCGTGAAGGTCTTACTTGGCATACTCTTGGCTATCTTGAAGATTATTTGCTTGCTACTATTAATACAAATATTATCGACGATATGATTAATGGATTTGCAGCACTTGATGGTGAAGTTTATCTTCCCGGTTATACTGTTAATCAAATTAATCATTTTGTTAAAGATGCTAATTGTGTTGAAAATAAACTTCTTCAATTTTGGTGTTATGATATTATGATGGAGGGTAACCAAGCTCATAGAAATATGTATCGTTATCATATTAAAAATCCTACTTCTTTTAATACTATTGAAGAACATTATAATAATAAAGAACGATTGATTATTCTTCCTAGCGGATATATTACTAATGATAATGAAGCTATTGACGCTAGAAATCATTTTATTAATCTAGGATTTGAAGGTCTTATACTTCGTAATGCTGAAACTGATTATCAATATGGTAGACGTAGAGCTAATTATATGGAGAAGTTTAAAGATGCTGCTGAGGGAGATTTTATCATTCTTGATATTTATAAAGAAAAGAAACGTGATTTACCTATTCTTCTTTGTAAAAATGATATTAATGATGAAAAATTTGAAACTCGTTTAAGTATTAGTCATATTGTTCAACAGGAAGTTTTATTTGATTCTCAATCTTATATTGGTAGAACTGTTCATATAGAATATGGTGAACGAAGTGGTGTTACTAGAGTTCCATTTCATATTAAAACTGTTGTTATAAATGGAAATACTAGATTATAATGTAATTAGAAATAATAATTTTGATAGAACTAAATCTTATTTTAGTTGTTATTATAATTCTATTGTTTTATTTACTGATTATGATGCTAAAAGTTATAATTTTGCTATTAGATATAACGATAATACTAGAAATAATGAACTTTATGTAATATTATATAAAGATGAAGTTATTAATGATAGTATTCCTATAACTAGAGATGCTAATACTGGATTTAAATTATTTCTTATTAAAGAAGTTATTAATCTTCTTGATGTAAGACTACGTAATAAATTTGTTATGTCTAAAAATGATTTTAATGTTAATATTAAGTTTGTAGAAGAACGTGATGATAATTGTATTATTTATTATATAGATATTGATTAAGGTGAAGCCTAGTACATAATATGGTGTGCTAGGCTTTTCTATTTGTCAGAGGTCTAAAACTATACAAAACACGTTCGTAGATATGATTCTTTTTGCTTGTATTCGATTTTATATATCTAAATGATTAATCTATCACGATAAGATTTGCGTGTCATAATGAGCCTTAAATGCGTCATTCTCACTATGATATTTAACATTAAATTCAGCATCATTATTACTAGTAAATTCCTATTATATTTTTATATTTGTCTTGATAAACAAAAACAAATTATTATGGCTATTAATAAACTTACTATTGTTGGTATTAAAGGATTTAAAGGAAGTGGTAAAGATACAGTTGCTTCTATGATTAGTTATATTCTTCATGATGGTATCATGAAAGCTAGTTATGATACTTGGCTTCTTTATCATAAAAATGATTTTATTAAAAATGATGAAATAATTATTCATTTTGCTGATAAACTTAAAGATGATATTGCTGCATTTTGTAATATTGACCGTAAACTTCTTGATAGACAAGATATTAAAGAAGAAAATTATTATAATTTTAAAACTGGTATTGTTTCTACTAATATTAAAGATGCTACTTATGTTGTAGATAAATGGAATGATGCTATATTAAAATATAATGACTTATCTTCATATCTTGTTTTATATAATAATAATGTTAGTATTAAAATTAGAGTTCTTCTTCAATATTATGGTACTAACATTATTAGAAATCATTTTTGGAGAGAAGCTTTTATTCGTTATACTATGAATAAAGCATTTGATATAAGAAATAGTAAAGGTCAATGTATTATAGCTGATGCTAGATTTGATGATGAATGTATGGCTATTAAATATTATGGTGGAAAAATAATTAGAGTAGATAGAAGAGTTAATAATGATAATCATGAAAGTGAACAAATTAAAATTTCTCAAGATGATTATGTTATTGATAATACTGGTACTCTTGTTGGTCTTTTCTATAAAGTTCTTAAATTTGTAACTGATTATATGGTATGAAATTACATCCTATTTTTGGTATAAATGCTCTTGCTAGAGTTTGTATATGTTGTGGTAAAGTTATTGGTTATACTCCACTTGGAAATTCTGTTGAAGAAGATGCTAGTAAGAGTAAACAAATAGCTGAAGCTATTGTATGTAAAGAATGTATAGATAAGCTTGATAGTGAAACTTGCTTTATAGCTTGTGACATGAATAAAGATAATTATATAACTGCTACTTATGATACTTTATGGATTAGAAATAAAGGTCTTAAAGAGTTTTTTAAAGAGCTTGATTCTATACAGCCTATTAATATTATACCTAAAGAACATTTTTATAGTATATTTGGAAATGTAATTAAAGATTTTTATAATAATAAAGAAGATGAAAATAATTGAGCCTAAAGTTGAACTTTGGCAACAAGGAGATGATGCTAAAGCTCATATTGCTAGATGTGCAAGAGTTTGTTATGGTAGAACAAGTGGTAATGATGAAGCTACTATTAAACGACTTATTAATGATGAACATTGGAGTATGTTTCGTCATGGAACTTATTATATAATAGCTAATGATAGTGATAAAACTTTAGAAACTATTGTTATTAATTATGCTAATACTATTGGTTTTAGTTATCATTATGAAAAACATGTTTATTATATAACTGTTAATGGTAATTGGGTTTTAGACCATAAAACACAATTTGGTTATCTATCTAAATATATTGTTCCTATTGAAGATTTTCGTAATACTGAAATAGGATTTCATATGATGAGATATACTTTTTGTATTGATACACAAATTAGTACTTCTCGTGAATTAAACCGCGTTAGTCCTAATAGTATTGCTGAAATGAGTACTCGATATGTATATGAAGATGGAAGTATTTGTAGACCTCATTGGATAAGTCAAAAAGAAGCTGAATTATTTAATAATGATAATAATGCTGATTTAGATGAAGCTATGAATGTTTATCTTAATGGATGTAAAAGAGATTTTGAAGAATATAAAATTCTTGTAGATAAATATAAAATTCATCGTCAAGATGCTCGTGGTAAACTTCCTCTTGATACTGCTACTAGATGTATCTATACCTATTCCATAAGAGAATGGCGCCATATTATTGATTTACGTTATTATGGAACTACTGGTAAACCTCATCCTAATGCTAAGCTTATAGCTGGTATGATTAGAAATAATTTAATGGAACTTGGATATGACTTCAGAGATTGATAAACTTAAACACTTTCATGCTGAAAATTATAGTGATACTAATTTCACTGATGATTTAAATGATGGTGAAGAATTTCTTTATACTACAATTGGAATTAAAGATGATAAAGAAGTAACATTTCTATGTAAATATGTTAAAAATAAACATATTGAAACTTGTCCTAATTGTGTATTTAATAATTATCTTTGCTATGGTCTTTTATGTAATATTATTGTTCTTAAAGTAGTTAAAGATGAAGAAATAAGAAATAATAAATAAATTATTAACTATTTAAATATTAAAGTTATGGGAAGAAGATTTTATGGTTTTAATAACCGTTTTAGAACTACTAAAAATGGAGAAACTGTTGTATTTGAAAATGGTGGATTTGTTGGTAATCTCGGTTTAAGTAAAAAACTATGGAAGAAATATATTGAAGCTATTTATAAATATAGAACTAATACAGATAAAATGACTGCTAGTGATTATACTCATTTATTTGGTTATTTAAATCCTTATTATCGTTCTGCTTATAATGTATCTAAACGTAGAAAATAATGACAAATATTTATAATATTACTACTGAACTTGAGGATATATTTCTTGAGTTAGAAGAAAATGGAGGTGAATTAACTCCTGAACTTGAAGAACGTCTTGCTATTACACAAGATAATCTTAAATCTAAACTTGATGGTTATCGTAAAGCATATACTATACTTAATCTTGAAGCTGAATCTTGTAAAAAAGAAGAGCAACGATTAGCTGTTCTTCGTAAAACTAAAGAAAACAATGCTGAAAGACTTAAAGGAGTTATGCTTGATGCTGTTATTGCTTATGGAGAGTTAGGTAAGTCTGGTAATAAAGTTATTAATTTAGTTGATAGTAAACTCTATACTAAGAATAGTAAATGTGTTGAAATTGATGAAAATCTTAATCAAATATTTATTGATTTAGTTCTTGAACATTTACAATCTCTTTGGGATAATGATATGATTGATGGTAATTTTTCATTTAGTAGAGATGTTCTTCTTGAACAAATTAATGATAAATTTACTGAAAGATATCCTGAACAATCTGCTAGACTTAGAGAAGAAACTGGAGGTTATTTTACTCTTGATGATTTAGATTGTATTAAAGTTAAATTTGAGATTGAAAAACCTGTTGGTGATTTAGCTAATAAAATTAATTTTGATTTACTTAATACTTTCTTTAATCATCAACATGAAATGACTAGAAGCAGCAGTGTTAATAAAACTATTATGAAGAATATTCTTAATGATGGTAGAGATATTAGTATAGCTAAATTTGTTGAAAATACTAGTCTTATTATTAAATAATTTGGTTATACTCCCCGTAGAGGACAGAATTAAGTTCATCCTCCACGGGGAGTCAACACTACTAATCTTGTTAATTATGGAACTAGAAGAAAAAGTAAAAGAATTAATAAAATGGTATATGGATACTTATGGTGTTAATGAGAATCAAGCTGTTAGAGATATTGAAAGTGTTATGTTACGTATAAGTCATAAATAATATGTATAAAGTAAAAGGTAAACCTTGGGCTTATTCTGGTGCTATTGATGTATCAGATTGTGCTACTGCTAAAGAAGTTATGCTTAAAGCTGGACTTAATTTTAATGTAGCTGAATGTGAACTAGTTGGTAAAATGCCTATTAAACTTACTGGAACTGATGAAGAACTTGACCGAATTATTAAAGAACAAAAAGAAGGCGCTCATGTTTTTGGTACTGACATTTATCGTAAGTGTGATAACGCCTTTGCTACCTATCGTACTGATTACAATATTCCTTTAGGTGTTGTTAAAAGTAAATATACTATTGTACAAAACAATGATGCTTTTAATTTCTTTGATGACGCTATTGGTAAAAATTCTGCTATTTGGCAAACTGCTGGATTTTGGGGAAATGGTGAGAGAATATTTGTAAGTGCTAAACTTCCTAATAATATTCTTGTTAAAGGTGACCCTGTTGAAAATTATCTAGTATTTACTAATACTCATGATGGTAGTGGCGGAGTTAAGATTTTATTTACTCCTATTAGAGTTATTTGTCAAAATACTCTTAATGCTGCTATTCGTACTAGTAGTAATTATGTTAGTTTTCGACATACAACTAGTGTTCATAATAAGATTTCTGTTGCACAAGAAATACTTGGAATTAGTAAAATTAAATCTGAAGAATTTGGTCAATATTGTAATTTACTTGCTAATATTAAAGTTACTGATGAAGATGTAATTCAATTTATTGGAGAAAATCTTCTTACTAGTGATGAAATTCAACGTCTAAAAGATACAGGACATACTATTAAAGATATTGCTTATCGTAGTGGTTTAGCTTTAACTGATAGTAAAATAAGTAGTAGAAAAATGAATGTTATTTCTAATACTTATAGTTATTATTTTGATGGTCCAGGTCAAAGAGATATTCTTGGTACAGCTTGGGGTGCAGTTAATGCTATTAGTGGATATTACTCTAATATAGATAATATTGAAGGTACTAAGCGATTTGATAGTATTTGTTATGGTGATAAATCAAGAAAAATAGAAAATGCTTTTGCACTTGCAGAAGCTCTTTAATTTAATAATTTAATTATATATGGAAGTAAAAGTATTTAAACTGAAAGAGATTAAACTTCTTAGTGGAGATGTTGTAGATGTAGAACAGTATTGTAATGTTCAACCTATTCTACCTGCTTATGGTAAAGAAGGTGATGCTTGTATGGATGTTTATCCTATTCATTGTGAATATGATAAAGATAAAGATAGATTTATCTATCATACAGGTTTAGCATTTAATATTGGAGATGATGCTAATGGTGAACCTAATGAAATGTCTTTACGTCCTAGAAGTAATCTTACTAAATCTGACTTTTATATGCCTAATGCTCCTGGTACTTTAGACTATAAAAATTATTAATTTATTAACAAATACATTTGGAATAATAGTATTTTTATTATATTTGTAGTTGTATTTTAATTAATAAAGCTATGAGTATAAAATTTAATTTTAACAGTTTTAAAACTGTTGATAAAAAAGAATCTACTAGAAAAGGTAATGGTTCTGTTAAAAGAGTTTGTGCATTTTGTGGAAAAGAATTCATTACTTATCCTTGGAGAGGTGCTGGTAAATATTGCTCTCATAAATGTGCCACTGACGCTACTAAAGTTGAACATATACCTAATGTTAAATGTTGTATTTGTAACAAACCTATTTATATTAAACCTAGTAGACTTGAACGAAGTAAAACAAAAATGTTTACTTGTTCTAAAGAATGTATGGGTAAAATGAGAAGTAAAGTATTTGTTGGTGAACTTAATCCTAATTATAATAATACTAAAGATAGAGTTCTATATACAAATAATGGTAAACAATATTATCATTGTATCAGACATAATCATCCTTATAAAGGATATTTAGATTATGTTCCAGAACATAGACTTATTGTTGAAGAACATTATAATTTATTTGATAAAAAATATTTTAATATTATTGATGGTAAATATTATCTAAAACCTGAAATAGATGTTTATCATATTGATAAAAATGGTCTTAATAATGATATTAATAATTTAATACCTCTTACTCGTTCTGAACATACTTCTATTCATAATAATGAAAAATCTATTATTCGTGATGTAGATGGAAGAATTAAAACTGTAGTCTTTAAACAGGGTGAATTGCTGGAAACTCATAATGACAATGACAATCAGCAGCCAAGTATTAGCAGTAATGCTTTTAAAGGTTCAACGACTAACAGCCGAGTCCAAACAGATAATGCTGAGGATAGTAATGCTGACACGAGTGCCCTGCCTAGTATTAATACTAGTGATGATATAGTCTGAACTACACATATATGTCATATTTAAAATAAAAGTGTAGAACATAAGGATAAAGAGCCTTATGGATAACATCCACGAATGGGTTATCGTGGAGAACTTCTTATTATTTTTAAGAATCGTACTTCTAGAGATTTAGTTCATGCTGTATCTACTCTTGTTGAAGTAGTTGATAAACTTAGAGAACATATGCATTTACCTGATAGTATGGTTGGCAATTCTAGACTTAAACTTAATAATGTTAGAACTACAATGACTAACATACTTGCTAAAGTTTCTACTCCACCATATAATTGTGATGGTAAAGATAGATGTTGTCAATTAATTATTAATAGTGCTGAAAGAATTAGTTGGAAAGAAGTTGAATCTATTGAAGAATTAGGAGAAAGTGAACGTGGAAACAAAGGATTTGGAGAAGGAACAGGAGGAGCAGCTAAAGCTTAAAGTTGGTGCTCGTTATATTCATAATAAAACGTCTAATGAATATATAATTATTAGTATTACTAAAATGAAACATCCAGATACAGGTGAATGGATTCCTGCTGTTATTTATAAAGTTGATGGACTTGAACCTTTATGGTGTAGAAGTGTTGAAAGTTTTAAAAGTCATTTTAGTGATGCTAAAATTGAAGGTAATGAAGTTTATCTATGAAAAAGTTAATCTTGTTTTATTTACCTGATTGTAATGTTAGTAAACTTTTTGAAGAAAGGCTTCACAAAGCTCTTGCTCTACCTGAGTTTGCCGGTAGGTTTAATCTTATTAGGCATAATCTATATACTGATACTGGTAGACAAGAAGCGCGTAGTGCTGGTATTAGTGATGCTCCTACTGCTTATTGTAATGGTGATATTCTACGTGGTGTGCAAAGCGATTACACTATTAGGAAATATCTTCGCAAGCTGTTAGGATAGTCATAGATATAGTTCTTTTGCCCTATATTGAATTTTAATTATCATTGTATCACGATATGAATATCATTCAATGTAGGGCTTTAAAATAGCTAATTTTATAAATTCTCATTATATTATACGAATACTATGGTTAAAATTGAATTTTATTATAAAAGTGCTGATAAAGATAAAACAGAAGCTATGAGAGAAGCTATTGATATAGCTTTATTTGGTACTAATGTTCAATGTAATTTTAAAAATCTTCCTGACCATCTTATTCTTGAAGATATGATACTTGAAAAGGCTGTTGCTGGTAAGAATATTACTGAATATCCTACTTGTATTATATATCGAGATGATACAGAATATAAAAGATATAGTAATTCTGTTACTTGGGAAGAACTTCGTAATGATATTAATTATCTTACTGGAGATGAACCTACAAGACAAACAAATAATATATTTGTTGAAGCGTTTATTGATGAACATGATTGTATAACTCGTGCTAAATGTGCTGATGCTATTGCTTGGATGTGGAAATATCAAAATACTAAAGTAGAATATATTCAAACTAATATTGATAATACTAACAAATTTGCTGTTGTTATTAAAGATAGTTGGAGAACTTATGCTACTTATGTATATTCTGATAGTCTTACTACTGAAATGATTAAGAATACTCTTCTTAGAGTTCCTAATACTATTAAAGAAGCTGTTAAAAATAATGCTATTGTGTTATGATACGTATTGATTGTTTTACTAGAGATGGTTGTGACGCTTGTAAAATAGCAATTAAAAATATAACTGATGCTATTAATGAAGCTAATTGTGATATTACTCTTAATATTCGTAATACAAATCTAGATGATATTCTAAGAAAAGAAATTACTAAATTTCCTACTACTGTTATTACTAAAGTCGATAATGATTATAAAAGAAAAGAATTAGCTCGACTTGAAGGAAGTTTTCCTAGTGATTATATTAAAGATATTATTAACAAACTTGAAAAAGAATAAACTATGACAGTTAAAGAACTTATAGAAATGCTTGAAACTTGTGATGAAGAATCAATAGTATATATTGATTATAATGGTGATATTAATTCTATTAATGAAGTATGTGATTATAGTAATAATTGTGGAGAAGTTATAATAGTTAGTGATTAATTAAATTTTAAAGCTATGAGTAAATTTATTGGTGTTAAAATGATTGAAGCTGTTCCTATGACAGCTCGTGAAGCAAATGACAAAGGTTATAGAATTGGTAATCATTCTTTTGAAAAGGATGGTTATGAAGTAACTTATCCTAATGGATATAAATCTTGGAGTCCTGCTAAAGAGTTTGAGAAAGCTTATTATAAACTTGAAGACCCTGCTGGAGATGTTCTTAAAGAGAATGATATTAAGAGATTTATTAAAGGTATTGAAAATGTAAAAGTTGGTACTAAAACAACTAATACTACTCTTACTTGTCTTACTGGATTTGAAGTTCATGGTCAAGCAGCTTGTGTAAAACCTGAAAACTTTGATTTAAATGTTGGTTCTAATTATGCTCGAATTAAAGCTGAAGATAAAATTTGGGAAGGTCTTGGATTTGTTCTTCAATGGGCTAAATATGGACTAAAGAAGTAAATAGTATTAATGCTAATGGTTTATATGTTATACGTAAAGCTGGCTCTAATAGAGCTGGCTTTATTAAATTTAATGATTAGCTTGGAACCGCTACGAGTGCTACGCACTCTTCGCTATACTCCCCGTAGAGGATGGAATGGTAGTTGTGCTAGTAATATTAGTATAGTTATTAATGATAATGATTATATTGATTGAATGAATACTAGTCTATTCCATCCTCCACGGGGAGTTGAGCGTAGCGAAGCGGAGCGTTCTACTAATCCTTAAACTTATAGTCGTTGGCATGACTGAACCTCGGTAGCTAAGCTAGTCTTACTACTGGGGTTTATTTTTATCTTATTGTTAAACTTAAATATATTATAATTATGGTTGCATTTATTGTTCTTCTTGGAATTATATTTGGTGGTGTTAAATTATTAGCAGTTGCTAATAATATTAGTGATAGTGAAGCTATGGATAAGTATAGTGGAAAACTATTTGTTGTTGGTATTATAGTTTTTATTATTCTTATGTGTGTTATTGGTAATAATGATGATGGTTTTAATTAAGATAATATTATGGAATTTAATACTAAACTTAGTAAACTTATAGCTCGTAGAAAAGTTATAGAAACTAGAAAAAGACTTAATAAAATTGTTCAATCTCCTTTTGAAATAAATAATACTTTAAAAACTGTTTATCAAAATAATGTTGTAGATAATAATAAAAAATATATTATTACTAGACAAGATTATTGTAGAAATTTTGTTACTATTAATATTGATTTTATTAGTAATATGAAATATTTTGATAAAGGTGCTAATACTATATTTATACATATATGTAAAAATATAGATTTTAATTCTAATGTAATTAAATTTACTGAAAAAGATATTATTGATGAATATAGTATTAATGCAGAAACTTTTTATAACGGTCTTAATGTATTATATAATTTTGATGTTATTAAAGCTACTACTCGTAAATCTGTTTACATAATTAATCATAATATTATTTTCAAAGGTAGTATTGGAGATTTTATTAAAGAATATAATAAATACTATGAAAATATTGATGTTATTGTTAATGATAAAGGTAAAGTTATATTAGAATAAAAAGTAAAAGGGCTTGTCTAGGTAGTGATACCATAGGCAAGCCCTTATTTTTTACTAGGTTCAAGTCCAGCTTATTCAAATATATCTTTAGCTATATCTTTATAAGGTATAACACTAAGTATATTTTCATCAAGTTTATAATAACTATTATTATTAGGTAAATCAAGAACTCGATTAATACTACGAACAACAGGTATATTACGAATAGCCATAACTTCAAACTTATTCATACCTTTATATCTACCAGTAGTATATTCCTCAGTAAAATCTTCTTCAATAAGGAATCTAGCAGCCATAGCAGTAGTACCAATTAAGTCATTAATAGTTTGTCCAATAGCAACAGGACTAGACCATAGTTTTTTACCTTCAGCATAAGCACCAAATGGAGTAAATGAAGCAGCTTCGGAAGCAAGACGGTCAGCATGATAAAGCATAAGATTATACATAATACTTTCATCGTCATCACCTCCCATACCAGTTATAGCAATTGCTCCAATAATGGCGGCTCCTACATAAAGTAAATCACCTAAATTACGTCTAATATTTGCTTTTTCATGTTCAGGAAGAAGTTCATAGTTAAGTTTGAAATTAACAGCAAATGAAAGTAAATTCTTACCATAAGTTTGGAATGCTTTAAGAACATCATTTACATTATTAATTTCTCCTATATTAGTTTCTTTAAATGGAATAGTCAAATAATCATAAAGACTAGTATAACTACCTTTTTCAATAGTACCTAAAGTTTCATTATAATAACCATTCCAACGATAACGTTTCTTAAAACCAGGATAAAGATGTTTATGATATTGCATAACCATACCACCCCACCAATGTTGTTCAATATTAGCAGAACCAAGTTTATCATAAACACCATGAACTTTCTTATTTACTTCACGAACTTTATCAATAAATTTAGCATATTCTTTAAGAGTAAGTTTACTATCAGATTTTATTTGAGCAATTCCATCTTTAAGTTCAAATTGATTATAAATATCTGGAAGTTCAGCAAACTTTTTATCAATATCTTTAATAAGTTCTTTACGTTTAACTATATATTCTCTTTGTTGTTCTTCATTAAGATAAGTTTTAACAAAATCAAATATAGGATTAGCTTTAAATAGATTATATTTAGCTCGTTTTTTATTATCAGCTTTAGCTTCATCCATGAACTTATTGAATTGTTCAAGAAGAGTTTGGCTCTCTCCTCCACGGGGAGTATTTATTACAGACATAAGAGCATCTTGTTCAGCTTTACGATGATACATTTCTTTACTCATTATATCATAACCACCTCTACCATTATCAACAAGTCTATGAGATTTAAGCATAGCAAATAACATAACATTTTGCATATAATGTTCACCAACAGATTGAGGACTAAATAGTAATCCACGAACTCTACGAATATTTTCTTTAAGACCTTCAGCAGTACTAACTTCAGTTACTCTATCAAAATCAATTATATGACTAAGTTTAATAATAGCATCTTGAAGTGTACTACTATTTTCACTATACATATTAGCCATATAACTAACAGTTCCTTTAATCCATTCAGATTTACCAGCTTCCCAATCCTTAAGATTAATATATTCACCAGCAGCTCGTTCCATAAATATGTTACTAGAACCAGTAAGAACGTTAGCAATACCACCAGTAATATTCATCATCATATATTTACTACCAGCAATATTTTGAGCAAGAGAACCTAATTTAACTAGATTAGGAGTTTTATTATCTTTATATTGTTCAAATACAAGACGACGAATAAAACTTCTAAGATGTTCACTAGTTCTAGTTTGTTTTTCTTGTTTATATTCTATTTCTCCACCAGCACTAGCTTCTCTATTTTCACTTATACTACCTTTATAATTTATATCATAAGCAGTATTACTAGTAATAATTTGGTCAGCAGTATAAAGAAGATTTTTAACTGTTTTAACAGCATTATATCTATTACTTTCAATTAAGAAACTATTAAATACTTCTTCCCAATTACGATTAAGAATATCATTATGAATCTTATTATTCTTTTCAATAATTTCATCTCTAGCTTTAATTGCAGCAGCTTTACGTTTACTAAATTCTTCATCACTTTCATTAGGCTCTTTAAATTTAGGTATAGTAGGAAGCTGTTGAGTATCTTTATTAATTAATTGAATTAATCTAGGATTAGGAATATCATAATCTTTATCAAAAGTTAAATCTTCATTATTTCTCCAACTAGTATTATTAGGAACATTGGCTGTCCAACCAAGAAAACTAAGAGCTTGCTCAAAGTAATCTTTAACAGTCATATCTTTAGATTTAGGCAAAGCTGGAAGATAACCCATATCAACATATCGCTTATTACTATTAGTAAAACAATACTTTTTCATAAGTTCATTTACTTTATTCATAAGTTCAAGTTGATACTCATTAAGACTAGTATAATTAGGATTATCATATCCTGTTCCTACTTTATACTTATTAACAAAACTACTATATTCTGGATTAACAAGTTCTTCTTTAGGAGTAATATGCATTTGATTAATACGTGGTTCATAATTACCAACAACAGCTGAACCATCATCTTTAATCATTTGCATAGTAGTCCAAATACGAATAGGTTTAATAGTACGAGTATATGGGTCAAAATAATGATTATCTCTATACCATTGTTTATATTCAACACTATCAATACCATATTTGTCAAGAACTTCTCTTTCTTTCATATAATAATATTGAGTAGTAGTTTCTCTAGTTCTCTTTTGAAGAATATTAATTGCAGCAGTTCTATCAATATCAGTCCATTTATCTAAATCTTTAGGTTTAATAATACCATAAATAGTTCGATTAGGTCTTTCTGCAATAGTTCCATTTTCTTCAATTTGTTCACTAAATACTTCTAACCACTTATCATAATATTTTTTACCTTTAGCAAAAGCTCTATTTTTATCAAGTTCATATTGCTTCCAATTATAAGTAACATCACATTCACTTTCAATAAATTCAGCAACACGTTTTGCTTTAGTTTTATCAGTACTCTTTTCACCTCTAGTAATTTCATTAAATACTTCAAAACCAGTCTTGAGTTGTTCTAAATCTTCTTGACTAATATCAGCAGTATTAAGAGTTCTAGTAGCATTATCAAAATATTTTTCAAGTATTTTATTAATAGCTTCTCCTACATTAATTTCTTCTTCACTTTTAGATTTATTACCAGTAAGATAATTATAAAAATCAGCACGATAAATTCTTAATTCATCTTCAGCAGAACGAATAATACCAACATAAGGCATACCATTACCTTTAGTATATTTATATTTTCTAACTGTTTCAGCTTTAATAAGAGCTGCACGTTCTTCAGGTATCTTACGTCCATCAACTACGTTAAATTCATCTTTAGCTTGAAATTCTCTAATAGCAAGATTAAGAACACTATTACCTTTATTAGCGTCTTTAAGTTCTTCAAATGCCCAATTTAAATCTTCTATATCTTTAATATCAAGAATATATCTAGTATTCTTACGAATCCATTCTTTAGCTTCACGATATTCAGGAACTTTCATAAGTTCTTCCATACTAATAAGAAGATTACCATTAGCATCACGTTGACTTTCATATTTACTAATAATAGAAAGTTGTTCTTTAAGTTTAGAATCAAATCCTTCTTTAGCTTGCTTATCATAGAACATTTCTTTAATTTTACGAATATTAGTTTGATAAGCACGAAGTCTTTCAGCTACATTTAAATCATGACCAATTTTTTTATTACCATCTTCATCGTAAAGATTAGTAAGACTATCCATTTGAGCATAGATACGTCCAAGTTCTTCATCTTGACTTTGCGTAGTAACATTATCAGTAGCTTGACTTAGAATATCTCGTATTCTACTATTAAGTCTTTTATATTCAGCAAATTCTTTAGGAATACCATCATCTCCTTTTTTAAGTCCTAATAAACTTCTTTCAAGATTTATAACATAAGTAGAATATTCAATAGTAACATTATTACCATCTTCATCTTGAACTGTAATTGGTTTAAGCTGATGAATAGTAGTCATATCAATAAATTTAGCTTTATTAGATAAAGCAATAAGATGTTCAACACTATTAATACCAAATTTTTGTTCAGCTTCAATAGCAGCATCTCTATATTTCTTCATCTTTTCTTCCCAAACAGGATTATTAGGTTGAATTAATCTACCATCATCATCAATAATACTATCAAGACTAACAGATTTACCATCTTTAGCAGCTCTAGATTTAAGTTCTTTAAGATAGTTTTTAAAGTCATTAGATTCTTTAATACCATTAAGACGACCTTCTTCAACAGTACCCATAACGTCTTTAAGTATATTCTGCAATACAAAGTTACGATTAGCACGAATATCTTGTATCCAATAATCCATAAATCCAGTATCACCATAAGCATCAAATTCTTTCATAAGACCACTTATATAATTAGGATTAGTAGTACGTAATTGAATCCATCTTTCAAACCAATCTTTTCTAGCAGAATGTACAGTAGTATTAGAATCAACTTGATTAACTAATTTTTGAATATTTCTAATATTCTCTTTAGTTTTATCATCAAGATTTGTACTATCAATATCAATTTCGCTAATAAGTTTATATTTATTCTTAAATGTATTAGCACTAAGAATAACATCTAAGAAACGATTTTGAAGTTGTTCATCTTTAAGAACTTTACCAATAACATCTTTATCGTTAATAGGTTTATCAATACCATCAATTTTAATAAAACGATTGATATCGTTAAGAATATTATTAGCTTCAACATCTATATAATTAGCTATAACTGATAACGAAAATTCAGAATTATCAGAAAGACTACTACTATCAAGATAATTAATTTCAGCATTATTAAGAGCATTAAGAACATTTTGAGCAGCAGGTTGACCATGACGAATAGCACGAGAAATAACTAAACTAGCATTTTTAGCGAATCTACCAATAGGAGTTTGGTCATCAACACTACTATATCTATCAGTATTACTAGTAACTCTATTTATTTCATTTTCATTAATTTCAATAAACAATCCAAGTTTACTATCTTCAATATTAGGATATTTAGCTTTATATTGCTGTAAATCATCACTTAAATTAATAGCAGTAGTTCCATTAATATTAAGATAAAATTTATCATTAATAGTATATATAGTATTATTCTCAAAAGGAGTATTCATAAAAGGCTGGAAATACTCATCAGAAATATATTTACTATATAGTTCAGGAACTTCTTTATAACCTTTATTTACAGCTTCATTAATGTTATCTTTAATACCATCAATAAATTTATCTCTTTTTTCTTGTTGAGTAAGACCATCATAAAGAAGGACAGCTAACGGTTTATGAATATTATTATTAGTTATAATACTAGGTTCAATACTATTATAAGTTTCAAATGATTCAAGTCTATCAATAGGATAATAAGCTACATATCCATCATAAGTACCTTTAATATATAAAGTTTTATTAATTCTAATAGCATTAATAGCATCTCCATTTCTTATTATTCCTATATTATCAAGATTTTCTTGATTATTAAAAGTAATAATACCACTTCTTTTTAGATTATAATTAATTTTATTATTAGTAAGTCTTTTAAATGTATAACTAGGACAATTAAAACTATTATAATTTTTACGAATAAAACCAATTATATCTTCAACATTATCTTTATCAATAAAACCATAACTATTAATGCCTTTCATAGCTATATCTCCAATAGCTATTCCATTATCGCTTAATCCTCTAAGGGGAGTATTACTTATAAGTCTACTAATATTTCTAGTTCTAAATTTATGACCTTCAACAATAAAAGCATATTTAACTAAATCAAGAGCTGTAAGTTTAATAAGAGGATTGGGATGATTCCAAGCTCTATCAAACAATCTATGGGCTTCATCATTAGTAATATCACCTTGTATATAATTAATATATTGAATATTTACATTACGGCGATTACTTCTTTCGTCATTAGCAACTATTTCAATATGTTCAAATATACTACCATCTTGACTAAAGTTACGTTTAATCCAATCAACTTTCTGAGCAGGAGTAAGTCTAGCAAATACATCAATTTCAGTTTGTGTAGGCTCAAATATATTTTTAACTACAACATCATCAGTTTTAATATTAACTAATGTACCACTAACTCTACCAACTTCTAAAGCTCTAGATTGTCCAGTGCCATATTCTTTAATATATTTAGGATGAACAAAATCTCCATTAACAATAGTAACAGGTAAATTAAGATAAGAACTACCATTATTACCTACTTCTAGTTTATTAATAAGATAATCTTTATAATCATTATATAACTTTTCAGTCATTATTCCACCTTTAGTCCATTCCGCTATTCTATATACATAATCAATAAATACAGGATTAGCAGTTTCAAATACTTGTTGAGTAGCTTTAACACTAAGAGCAGTACTCATTTGTAAAAATGCAGCTAAACTAGGATAACTACTTTTAGATATATCTGATTTAATAAATGCATCTATACCACCACTAATATCAGGAAAGATACTCTCTAATAGCAAGGTTTGACCCCCCGTAGAGGATGGAGCATAAATATTACTATTTTCAATAACAGTTCTAGCATCTCTAAATACTTTATCACTAGCATAAAAACTTTGTTTAGCACCATATTTATCAGCACTAAGAATATTAAGATTATTACTTATATCCTGTCCGATTGAGTTTAACCGATTGAATTGTGCTAGAACATAAAGGTCAAATAAAGCCTGCTGAACGCCATTCATTTCCCCTCTAAGACGAGATTTATATGCGTCTGATGAAAATATAAGGTCAGGTGATGAAAATGCGTCAGAAACGCTTAAATTGAATAATTTCTTGAAAGTTTCACCATAACTTTTATCAATAGTTTCAATTAGCTTTTTACGTCCAGCAAAATTAATCTTTTCACCAAAACCAAGATTATGAGCAACTTCTCTAATAGCTTCAGTAAGAGGATTTTTAGTACCTTCTGCAAGAACACTATTAGTTTCTTTCCATTTACGAACTAGTATGTCAATAGCAGGTTGCCACATAAATCCAATAGCAGTATCATAATTACTTCCAAAATCAACAATAGTTTTAAAAGCATTAAACGTATAAGTATTTTCATTATGTATAGCTCCCTCTTTCATAACATCGAGAATATGAGCAGTAGTCTGAGAACTATAAGGATTAATCAAATAACCATCAACATTCTTATCATCTCCAGACCAACCAAAATTTTTATGAGTAATACGAATATGTTTATTACCAATAGTTTCAACATTTTCTTTACCATATCTATTAACAGCTTCTTGCTCACTAATCACATCAGTAGTGTACATAACTTTAATACCTTCACTATGATTAGCTTTAGTAACATTACCAATACTCATAAAAGTATCTCGATTAACACTGATACCTTTAAGTTTAATACCAGAAGTAGCAGCATCAAACCAATCAAGTTGAGTAAAGAAATCACTAGGGGCAACAGTTGTTTTATTAGCACCAACTATTTCTGCATAAGTTTCATTAGCTTCTTTGACATTTTCAAAATTAGAAGTAGTAGTATTTTCTTCAAATGCAGCAGGATTATTAAGTATATCAATAAATGATTGAATAATAGCATTAGTTCTAGCAGCTTGACTACTTGTATCCTCCACGGGGAGTTTTAAGTATGATTCGTAAGACTTAAGCCCACCATCATTAGCAATTTTTTCAACAACTTTAAGATTGCCATTATAACCTTCAAGAGTAGCATTAATAGCATCTTCGCTATTTTTTAAAGAAGCTCTAATATTACCTTGTTTATTATAAGTTTTACCAAGAATCTTACGACTAGCTTTATCTACATTATCTTTAACATAATTAATATATCCTACTTCATCTTTAGTATATCTAGCATGAGTAATTTCAGTTGGAATACCTTTAACAAGATTAAATGTTTTAGACATACCATAAACACTATCAACGTCAAAGTCAGAACCAGTTTGAGTAACCCATTCATCAGGAACAACAACAGTACTACCATAAGCATCTGGAAGAAACTCCTTAACATACATAATACATATAGATTGCTTACCTTCAGTAGGAATACGATAACCAATCATAGTACGTAAGCTATCAGGAACTTGTTCAATATTTAATCCTTTAAGTTTACTACTCCATCTAGGAAGTTTAATTTCAGTATAATAAACAGGAGTGCCATCAACTTCTCCAATCTTTTTATATTGAAGTTTACTATCTGTTTGAGTTTGTTTATCAACTTTAAAACCAAAATCAGATAACTGAGCAGCATGCCAACCACTAATAAGTTGCCTAGTAATATTAGTATTAAAATAACTATTAGCAATACTTTCAAGTTTACTATTAATATTAGACAAAAATAAAGGAAGATTATTAAATCCAGCACTATCTAAATCAAAAAATTCAAGAAGAGCTTTTTCAACTCCTTGTTGTTGAGCATTTTCTTTAAATATATCAAAGAATACAAAACGATTAAGATTTTTAATAGTACCATTAGAATTTAAATCAATATGTCCATTGTCATCTAATCCAATACCAAGTTCAGCACAAGTTTTTTCAAAACTATTTCTAATATTAGCTACATAATTATTAAATACTTTATCTTTAAGCTCATTAAGTTCAGTTCGATTAGGAAGATTATCAAGCATTTTCTTCATAATCTGAATAGCAGCTTTATTACTAGCATCAACCATATGTTGAGGAACTTCTTGCTGACGATAAAGATAATTATAACTAAATAGTTCAGAATTATCAAATACATTATTATCAAATTCTTTAAGAGCTTCATCAGTTAAAACACCATCATTATTCCAAAGTGTCATTCTGTTATGTTGTGCAACTTTAACAGTTTCAACAGTATTAATTTGATGAATACCTCTATTAGTCATTATATTATAAACTTTTTCAAGTTCTGTTCCTTTAATAAGTTTAGGAATGAGAACAAACTCAGCGTTCTTTACTTGTCTAGGAACTTCAATACCAACAGTAGTATCATAATATAAATCATAATAGAAATTCTTTTGAATTTGAACTTTATTAGCAAATTTAGTCCAATCAATTTTATCTATTGGAGTATCATCTGTAAGACTTTGAATAAGTCCAGCATATTTATCTAATTCACCAGCAGCAGTAATACGACGAATCCATTCTTCAAGAGTAATATAAGATTGAGCATCATTAGCATTAACTCCACCTTTAAATGGTTCTAGTATTCGTTCTCTATCTTTTTTATCAAGTCCAGCTTTTTTAAGTTGATTATCAAGTCTATCAATAACAACTTTATCAGAAGCTTTAAAAGTATTATAAATAGTAACACCTCTAAATTTATCTTGAAGAACTACTTTTTTACGTTTAGTAACTCCATTAACAGTATAAGGAACAGTAACAGCATTACCTTTGATAGTTATATCATATAAATTAGTAGCTATATCTAAATCATTTTTAGTAAAATCAGTATTACCAAAAGGATTACCACTAGCTTGTACTTCTTTAATACGTTTTAGAATAGCTTGACCATTCTTATAAAAACTTTGGTCACCACCATACATATCGTACATACTATCTCTAACAAGATAATCATTAACTAGAAATTCAGCTAAAGATTCATTATTAATCCTATCATCAATAAATGTACCATATTTATTTTTAAGTTCTTTATAACCATTAGTTATATATTCATTTAACCAATCAGCAACAGTATCTTCAAGAGCAATACGTTGTTCTCCATTAAGAACTACTTGATTATTAACATAGCTAAGTCCACGTGTAGACCCCCCGTAGAGGATGTCAATAGTCTTACCATACCCAATTAGTTCATTAAATGCTCCATTACTATTAGGAGTAATTTTACTAACTAAACGTTTAAAACTAAATACTCTACCAGCTAAAACTTTGTGTCCATCTTTAGTAGTAAATACATTACCTTTTCCATCTTTATGGTATTGATTATAAAAATGTTCAGGTTTATTATTATAAGTATCACTAAATTCAAAATCTCCATTAGTTAAAATAGGATTACCATTAGCATTAGTCTTAAACATTACATTAACAGCTTGAGCCATATTAGTAAGTTCTTGAATAGCTATATTATAATATTGTTTAAATAATGGATGTTCTCTATTTATAATTTTAGTTCCATCTTCTAGTTGACTACGTAATCCAGCAAGACTATATCTAGGAGCAGTAATAGTAAAGTTTTTAGGAGCATCACTAGGTATGGGAAGTAAATAATTAGCAGTAGGAGTTTCAGAATTATTAATATCAGTCATAAATAATCCCATAGCAGTAATTAAATAATCACCATCACTCATACTACGATATAAGTCATTATTGTTATTATCTAATTCACTAATACCATTAAGAAGAGAAGTTTTAAACATACTACGAGCATATTCAGTAAGTTTAGGAGTTCCATTTCCAATTCTTCTAAATAGTCCATAATTAATTATATTGCCATTAGTATCTCGATGTTCAAGAAGTAAATTACTATAATCATATTGATGACTAGCAAACTTTTGTTTAGCATAAGCTTCAACCATAGCGTTTTGCTCTTCAACAGTAGATTTATCATCATTAATAATTTTAGCAATATTAGTAATAAAACTTCTATTAATAACATCAGAACTTAAATTACCTTCAGGATTACGAGAATTAAGTTCAACAGGAATATAAATAATATCTTTAAAGACATTAGCCATTTGATATATAATAGAAGTATCACCTCTATTAATAAAACTATCAGGCATTTTAGTTCCTTTATCTTTTTTAAGTGCTTCTACATATTTATTATAGTTTTCAACTGTACGATTAATAACATTAGCAAAGTTAATAAGATTATTAGCCATAGCTACACGACCAATCTTAGCAATAGCTAAATTAAAACTAGCTTGATTAATATCTGGAAATATTTCTTTAAAAGCATCATATAAATAAAGATTGGCATGAGGAGTATTTTTATATCTATCATATATACGAAACTTTTCACGAGCACTAGGAACACGATTAGTAATAATATTATTTTTAACATTATTATAAAAAGTATTCTGTAAAATAGTACGAGAATCAGTATTAGGATTAGTTACACGAGCACGAACATAACTATTACCATTAGAATCAGTTTGAATATAAGTTTCAATTTTAGATATAATAGGTTTATTAAACACCATCATATACTTATTAGCAAATACTTTATTTTTGCTAAGTAAATCATGTAATTGAATTAAACATTCACAATTTGGAATAGTTTCAGATATACGTTTAAGACTAGCTATAAAATTATCTACATTACTAGTATCAGCACTAGCATATAATATTTTAGATAAGTAATTAGCATCAGAAAAAGTAACAACTCCTAATTCATTATTAGTATCAAAAGGATAACTTCCATTATCAAGTTGAGAAGCAGCAGTAAGTTTAGGTAAACTTGCAAGATGATATTTAATAATTTCTTCTACGTGTTTATTAAAATCTTTAACTTCACCAATACTTAAATTCCAAAGTTGAGTCATTAAATCAATACCATCATCTATACTATTTTCATCACCTTCAGTAGAAGTTTCATCAAGATAACCGCCTAATTCTTCATAATCAGTAGTTTGATATAATTCATCTCGTTTAATAAGTTTAGCTACATTTTTATTATTAAAAAGAGCTTCATTAAATTCAGTATTAGTTAAAGAACGAAGTAATGCTCCATAATTAAAATCTTGAGCATTACCATATTTACGAAGAAATGCACCAAGACCATTAATTTTAATAGCAGGATTTGGATTATTAATAAAACTATTAAGTTCATTATTTCTAGTTTCATCACTTCCAGCTAATTTCTTAGCACGTTTAAGCCCAGCATTAATAACAGTTTCATTAGTACGTTTTTTAATTTCATTAAAATTTAATGGAGCACCATTATATAAAAAATTAAAACTAAGTTTATTCATAATATCAGCCATATAAGTAATAGCTGTATCTCTAGCTTTAATTGTACTAAACAAACCACGTTCTTCTTTTTCAGCAACAGAAGCTATATCATCCATATTACGGAGTTTAATAGCTCTAGCTTCAAGAAGAGCATTATAAGCTTGTCTTCCAGAAGTTTTAACATTAATACCTTTATCAGCTACAATCTTTTTAAAAATTGGGTCTTCAACCATAGCTATAAGACTATAATAATCAGCATTATTAGAACCATGTTCTTTAATAATAACATTATTAAGGTTATTATATCCTACAAGTTTAATATTTCCACAACTCATAAGTTTATATTTAAGTTTAAATTCATTAATAGTAATACCTCTATGACTAATGTAAAGTAAAATTTAATTACATCGTCATAGAGGTGGTTTTCTTTCGTTTTAAGCGACTTTTATATTTGCTCGATTAATTCTACATACAGCTAAAACTGATACGTCCTGTGTCAAGCAAAGTGGCAAATCTGGACTGTTGGTCTATTGGTAAACGACTAGTTAATTCTGCCATATTCAGCACTATATCATCATCAACACTACTAAACATATCAAGTCCATCATTAAGATTATCATTATTATAATTATAATCTTGACTGTTATCTTCATTAGGATTTTCAATTTGTTCTGTACTAGCAGTTTCTTCTTCAAACTGAAAAGTTCCTTGAATAGCCTCTTGATTACTTTCTTTAGACATTTTTTTAATAGCTTTATAAGCATCTCTAGCAGCAGCTAATAAACTATCTTCATTAATCTTAATACCTAACATATCAGCAATAACTTCAAGAAGTTTACTAAATAAAGTCTTACGTTTATTAACTTTTCTATTATCATATTTAATTTCATTAAGTGCAGTCATAAGAGCATTACTAGTAATACTTTCAACTAGAAATTCTTCAAGAGCTTCACTTGTATTAAAGTTCTCAAATAGATAAGGTTTAAGTCTTTCTTTAGTATTATCATCTTGAGTATCAAGCCAAAACTTAAATTTATCATAAATAGGTTTAACTAAAGCAAGAGCTTGTTCAGTATTATATTTAGTATAAAGTTGTCTATGTAAACTTTCATGAAGTATAATATTAACAACTCGATAAACTCTTTGACCAGCAATAGCAGAAATATTAAGTTCAATAGTATCTGTATTTTGATGATAAACAGCATTAACTTGATTACCATTATTATCAGTAATACTATCTACAACTTGAATATTTTTAGGTAAAATACCAATCTTTTGAAGAGAATCAATATAATCAAGAGCAGTTTGATCATTAGCAAAATACTTTTTAAGTCCACGAGTTAAATTCTTAGCAGTTATAGCAGATTCAAAAGCATTAAAATTAATAGCATTAAGAGTATCATCTAACATGAACTCTGATAGCTGTTCAGGTATTGCTCCATCCTCCACGGGGGGTCTACCCTCAAGTTCATAAGTAATATCGAGTTTAGAATGAATATCTATTTGCCAATTACCAGCAGTTTCATTAGTATTAGTATTAGCTAATTTAGTTCTAACTAAACCATTACTAATAATAAAATCTTGATAACTATTATAACTATAAGTTTTACCATCAATATTTATAATAGTTTTACCATTTTCACGATAAATATATTTATTAGTTTTATCATTAGTTTTTGTACTATCATTAATAAAATCTTTACTAATAGCAAATTGGGCATAGTTAAACATTTCATCAATAACAGGACGAAGAGCATTATCTAATTCATCAATAGTACTAGCATTAATACCATAACTTTTACCTATTTTAAAAGCACTACCAACAATATGAGGAGAATTAATAATAATATTACGTTTATAATTACCAGCATCAGAATTAATAGTAAAAGCATAATCCTTACCATTAAAATGTGCACCTTTAACATAAAAGCCTATATTAGTAGGATTAATACTAATTTGAAGTCCAGTATTTCTATCTCCGTTAATAAGTTTATTATTTCCAAATATATCTCCAAGATTTTGTTTAAGTTCACCAAAACTTATTTTTCCACTAATATAATCTCTACAAAGATTATTAACTTCATTTTTAATAGAATTAATAATACGTCGAGCATCACCTTTAAGTAGATTACTATTTAATGGAACTTGTTTACAAAAAGCATATAAAGAAGTACCGTCACTACTTGGAATACTAATAACAGGCATACCATTAGTAGTAAGATTTTCAATAATAGTAGGTTTGCTTTCTCCATTAAGATATACTTGACCTTGTACAACTACACCAAGTTTGTTAATATTTTCATCATAACCAACTACTGTTTCTTGTACATCATTCCATTCACCATTAGTATCATCAATAGTATTAAGAACTCCATATTTAATATTAACAGCTTTAATCTTACCTTTAAAATCACCTTTAACTATTGTAATAGCTTGGTCATAACTATTAAGAAGATTATTAAACCAACGATTAATACTAGCTTCATGACTATTTTCATAAGGCTGATTAAATATGTATTTAGTAAGATTAACAAGATGCCCAGCTAAATCAAAACTTGCAACAGGAGTAGTAAAATCTCTAACTATATCAGGATATTTAGTTTCAAATTCTTTAAATAGATTAACAAGTTCTTCTTGTGTAACTTCTTCTTTAACAGCAAGTTCATATAAATGACCAATAAATTCTTCGTCAAATCTATCACCATCAAGAATACTAATTAAAGCGTCTTTAAGTGGAGAAACAACTTGACCATTTTCAGCATGAATATTATATTTCCAACCTTGATTAACCATATCATAATTACCAAACTTATCAATATTTGGAACTCCTATATAACCAATAATTGTACCATTAGCAAGTATATTAATACGTCTAAGCTTACTATCATATTCAGTTTCTAGATAATCACCTTGTTTAATAGAAGTAAATGCTTTAACATTTTCATTCTCTACTATATACTTAAGATTAACATTATTAGTATGTTCAACTTGAAGTCTTTCAAGACGTTCTTTAGCAATACCATCTACATATTGAACAAATTGTCTAGCATTAAGTTTTTTAATAGTTGATTCATCAGTAGCACGATATTTACCTTGATTATTAGTGCTGGCGTAAAGATAGTTTTTTATTTGATTAAACAAGTAATTTTTAATAATTTTATTACCTGTAATACTATCTATATATTCAACTAATTGACCAATACTAAGATAGACTTTACCATTAACAATTTTACCTCTAGTATTACCTTCACTATCAACACTATTAGCAAAATCATCCATAATAGCTTCTATATTACGTTCATTACCTGTAACAGTGGCATAAGTAGCATTAAGTAATAAACGTCTAGTACTATCATCTTGAACAGAACTATATAAACTACCACCTGTAAGACCATCAATAATATTATTAACTATATCGCTAGCTTCTGTTTGTTCAAATCCAACTTGACTAAGTTTATCAATAATAGATTGTCTAGCATTAAGTAAATCACTACTAGTAGACTCATGTCCTAAAGAATCTTCTAAATCAGCTATACTTTCATAAACCAAATCAGTACCTATTTGACCACGTTCGAAATCATCATCTGGAAGAGTATTATTAACTTCAGATTTAGGAGTACTAATAGGTTCTTGAGAAACTGGTTGTTCAGTTTGAGATTGAGGTTGTTCAATATTAGTAGGCTCACTAGGAACCGCTTCGCTTCGCTCCGCTATACCCCCCGTAGAGGATGGAGATGAACTAGTATCATCTACATCAGTTTCATTAGTTTCATTAACATCAGGATTAGTAGGAGCAACTTCTTCTTTAGGAGTATTATTAACATCATTTTCAATTTCTGCAATTTCAGCTAATTGTTCTAATGTAGTTTTAAGATGTTCATTACCTTTAGAACTTAAATCAAGTGCAGCATAAGCATCTCGAATAGTTTTATCTATATTTGGTTTATTACCATTATTAGCATCTTTAATAACAGAATTAACATATTCTTTGCCATATTGTTTATAAGCATTACGTAAATCGTCCATAGCTTTATTAACAATCTTTTTACGACTATTATCAAAGAAGTTATTAAGATAAGTTATACGAGATTTAATATTATCATCAGATAAATTAAGTTGATTTTTATTAATTTCAACATTAATCTCAGCATTAACAACTTCTGCTAAATCTTTAAATACTTCATTATATTGTTTTTGAAGTTGAATAGCTGATTGAATATCATTTTTATTTTCAATATCAATAGGGATATAAAGTTTATTAATAGCATCTAGACGTTCATTTAATTGAGCAATACGTTCTTGTTTAACTGAATCATTAATTGCAGCATTATCTTGAATAGTTTTAATATCTCTTTGAATGCTATCAAGAATATGTTGATATATACCATTTTTAGCAGAATTAATATCAACATCTTCAATATGATTATTTGTAATATCTTGATTTAAAACATCATTAGCCCAATTAAGAAGATTATTATAATTTTCTTGACGATTACGAGCATGAACCATTTGGGTAGCTATAATACGACCAACTTCAAATCCGCCACCAAGTCTATTAACTTTATTTAAAGTAGTATTATATTCATTTTTAAGATTATTAATTTCAGTTTTAAATCTATTAATAAGTTCATTACTATCTTGTTGTTGTAATCCAAGTTTATTAGTAATACTATCATTAAATTCTTTACTATTAATAGAACTTTCAAGAAGTCCTAAATTACCAGCGTTCATAGAATTAATAATAATATTATCCATATATTCTTTTTCAGCTATACTACGAAGTTCTTCTTCAGTACCAGTAATAATATCTGGATTAACCTGTTGACCATTTTCATCAGTAATAGTTATAAATGGATTTTTACCATTAGCAATACTATTAAGTCTTTCTTGATATGCTTGAAAAGTAGCAGTACGACCAAGAATTTCGTTTTCTCTTTGTTTTTCAGCAGAAGTCCAATCTTTATCAAGACGTTTATTAATAAACTCTCCAGCTTTATTCATAACACTACTAAAAGTAACACCACCAAGAGCACCCCAAAATGCTTGTTCCCATAACATTGGGTCTTGAAGATAATCTTTAATAGTTTGTTGAGGAATATCTTTATCAAATATTTTTTTACCATTGTATAAACCATCTTGACTAGCTATATAATTAATAGCTTCTTCAACTCCTTCTGTCCATTCAGCTCTAACACCATGAAGAATATCATTACCCACATCTTTTAATGTACTAGTAATAGCTTGTTTAGTAGTTTTATTACTTAAAGCATTAGTAATTGCAGCAGCATCATCAATATTACTATTAAATGCAGTATTTAAATTTCTAAGTCTGGAACTAGTTGTATTACCACTTAAAGCATTTTTCCATAAGTTCTTTAAACTATAAACTTGCCATACGTCAAAAAGAACATTAGCCCAATCTTCAGCAAAAGTAATATCAGCACTATTTTTAGCAATATCTTTAGCTACTTCTTCATCAGACATATCTCTATATTTAGGATTATTATTATAAAACTCTTCTCTTTGTTTATCATTCATATTAGCAAGTTGAGTTTTAGAATAATCTTCAATATCATTATAAGTTTGTCTAGCTTCTTGATAATTTTCAAGATAACGAGAAGGAACACCAATAGCAGTAGCTTCTGCTATTCTACTAGTAATGGCTCTACTCTTTTGAGTCATATTAATAGTATTAGCTATTTTATTAGCTAATTTATTAAACTTTATACCTTTACCTAATAAAGAAACACCTTTAGCAAGACCAGTACTAGGAACCATAAGAGTTAAAGAACTAGCTATACTAGGAGCATTGCTAGCCCACCAAGCAAAATCTCCAATATCAAAAGCAGCATTAGGATTTTCTCTATATATAGCTAAACGCTCATTAATAGATTCTTTTAAAGATTCAAGTTCAGAACTTATTTCAGATTGATAATCATTAGGACTATTACTAACCATATTATAGAAAGCATCAGCTAAATCTGCAAAACCAATAGCTGTACCAACAGTAATTTCATTACCAATTTGTCCAATCATTCTTAATCCTTGTTCCCAATTACTTTGATTAACAGCACGTTCTTTATCAAGTTTTTCTTGGTCATCAACAGGATTAACATAAACATTATAAGGAGCATATTTATCTATATTATATTGATTAAGATTATATGATTGCCCAGCAATACGACTAAATAAATGACCACGACCCCGGTCACTAATAGAAGTGCCGGGGTTGTAATCAACTAAAGTAGGAGGCTGTATAGCCCCCTTTTTAGTTTTAGGATTATATTTAGGATTAGGTGTTTGATTACCACCTTGTAGAAACTTTAATACATCCATATTAATATAGATTATTAGTTAATTCATCATAGTAATATTGAATAACATAAGGATCTGTACTGCCACTAAGTTGAGCAAGTTTAGTAGCAACATTTTGTTGAATAGCTTTAACAGCATTTTCATCTACTGCCATACCAGCTTTAACAGCAGTTACAGTTTGTTCCCATTGAGATAAATTATCTACAATATCAACAGCATTTTCTTTACTTACTAAACCAATAGTTTGATTATTAGTAGAATTAATTAAATTAAAACCTCCACCATTGGGTACTAATTTAAATTTATCAATTCCAGTAAATGCAGCATTATTAGTAAGAGAAATAGGTCTATTAGCATTATAATAATTTTCTACTTTACCGGCAGCTCTCCAACTAGTATCTTGATTCCAAGATTGAATAATAGAACTATCAATAGCGCCACTACCTACAAGTAAAGTAATAGGTTCTCTTTTAAGTTTACCTTCTGTATCATAGTAACCTGCAATATTAATTTGAACTCCAACATCCCCAGTTTTTGGGTCACGAACAATAGTAGGAGTAATTTCATTTTCTTTAGCACTTCTAAGATAAGCTGTATAAGCTTTTCTATCTTCAGAAGTCATAGGTTCAAATATTCCATTTTCACTAGTAATATAAGCTTCACCTTGAGTTAAATCAATACCACTACGAATAGCCATCATAGCTTGTTCTTCTTTATTCTTTTTATAAGCTGAAAGTTTACTAGCTTCTTCAGGATTAGCGTTCATCATAAAATTAATTTCAGCTAATTCTGGAGTTAAAGCACTAATACCAATAGTAGAAGAAGTTATTTGACCACCATCAAGAACAGCATCATTTTTAGATTTAAGAGAATCAACATAATCAATTAAACCAATATAAGGTTCTTTATTACCTGTTGGTAATCCAGCATGATGTTCTTCACCATTAGAATCAATTCGAACAAATTTATCACCGTAACCAAAAAATCTAGTCTTAGCAGAATTAAGAAAAGCATTTAAAGGATTTCTAGTATCTTCAGCTTCTTTAACAGCTTTACCAAAACTATAAATAGATTTATGATAATCTTTAGGTAATTCAGCATATCTATAACCATTACCATCAGAACCAAATCTTATTCCAAGACTAGCAGCTTTTTTCTCTCCACCAAGAGCATTAATAAACGAATTATAAACATCATCGTTATTAAAGTATTGTCTAATAGCAGAACTATCTCCAAATATCTGATTAACATATTTACTATATGTATCAGAATATTTATTATTAGGCAAATCACTTAAACTAATAATAGAATTATATGTATCAAATCCGTCAATGCTATCTTGCGATTTACCAACTTTAAGATTATTAATATATTCTTGATTATCAATAATATCATTAAGATAACTTAAAGCATAGGCTCTATCAGATGGATTAGTAATATTAGTCATGATACTAGTTCTAATATCATCTGGATTAGCAGTGCTTAAATTAATATTAATATCAGGATTATATTTATTAAGTAATCCAGCTATTGATTGTCTATTACTAGTAATTTCAGCTTGAGCTTGAGCAGGCATAAAATTATCAATACGAACAGGAGTACCTTTATAAGTTAAATTATCAATAGCTTGTTTTCTTTGAACACTACTTCCAGAACCAGCTTGTTTAGATAAAGCTAATTGAGCTTTCCATGCTTCACCATAAGTAGTATTACTACTTTGATTATAAAAAGTCGCAGCATTATAGAAAGGGTCAATACGTTTAGCAAGATATTGTTCAGGAGTAAGTAAAATACCATTTTTATCTGTTATATCAGGATTACTACCATTTTGGTCATATTTCCATTTAGCAATCTTATAATCTTGTTCAAGACTAGCTTTAGCGCCAGGAGTGTTTTCAATAACAGCTTTAACGGCTTCAGCAAGTTTAGCTTTACTTAATCTTTGCCAATCACCTTTAGTATGAGAATAAATCTCTCCTGTAACAGATTTAGTAATATCATCAGTAACTTTACCGTTAGCATCAAGCCATCTTGTTTGACTACCACCGCCTTGTTCTTTAGCAGCCCATTGAAGTGCTTGATTAAGTATCTGATTCATAGGAATTTCAGAAACTTCTTTATCAATAGGAGTCCATTTACTTCCACCGATAACATTACCATTCTTATCAGTTATATCTTGATAATTATATTTATTAACAGTACGATAATAATTCTTATAATCTTCAGATAAATCAGTACGTTTATCAAGATTATCCATATAAGCTTTATAATCTTGTTGAGCACGCAAACGACCAATCATTCCAGGACTTGAAGTTATATCTCCATAAGTTCCAACTATATCATCAAGACTAGAATAAGCATTACCATATTGCATATTTTCGGTAAGAGCATTACGAACTTTATTAAGTTGTTCTTGACGCCAAGCATCTTCGGCTTCATTTAAATCTAATTGAGCAAGTTGAGCATCAATTTGAGATTTAGTTTGAATAGCTTGTTGATGACCTTGTTCAAGAGTATTATAAGTTCTAGCTAAGACATTTAAGTCAATAGGATTAACTTGTTGTCTAAAAGTAGGAGTATAAAAGTTTATCGGCATGATTGTTTTCCTCCAAGTTTTCTACGTTTACGAATAATAAATTCATCATAATCAACTCCAGCATCCCGCATAATTCTATCATCTACATTAGGAGCAGATGCTCTCATCGCACCAATAGTATTATTTAAAGCTTTACGATTTTCATATCTACTAATCATATCTTGAATACCAGCATTAATACCGCTAAATAAATTATTAATATTAGTTACTTTAGCTTCTCTAATACCATTATCAAATGCTGCTTTTCTATCTATATATTGATTATATTGTTGAGCATTAAATTGACGAACACTTTGTTGATTACGTCTATCTTGATTAATAAGATTAGTTTCTATATTTTCCTTATTACCATAAAGCTCATTAGCAGCTTGACCAGCAGCATTACGAACTCGTTGTTTACGAGCTAAACTTACACGACTACTAGCTGTATTAGAATCAATATCACGATAAGCTTCAAATTTATCTTCTCTAATTCTATCAAGTTGAGGATTAATATTATATTTAGTTTTAAGTTTATTAGCACTAATAAGAGTAGGTTGACCTGGACCTCTCATTTTATTAATAGCTCTTCTACTAGCAAAATAACTAGCTAAACTACCAGCTACATTACTACCTAGCCCAATCCAATCAGCAGTAGTAAGATTTTTAAATTTACCTTGGCCTTTACCATCGGAAGATGTAGTTCCTTTAGCAGGTGTACTAGTAGAAACAGGTAAAGTAGTAGGAATACTAGCTTCTACTTTAGGTAGATTATGATTATAAACAGCAGTAGGAGGTGTTTTAGTAGAGATAGATTGGGTTGATTGACTTGATTTACTTCGTCCTCCACGGGGGGTCTTCCCGCTAGATTTAGTTGCAGATAAACTTGGAATATTAGTATTATTTATACTAACACCTTTGTTATTTCCATGACTCCAACCAGCTCTAACTAAACCACTAGTAATACCAGCACCATCTTCAAATAAAGGAAGTCTACGTTCTGCATAATATTGAGGACGACGATTTCCATTATCATCATTAGGTTTATTAGTATTAGTATTTACATTATTATTTGTAGTATTATTTTTAGACCATCTACCATTTCTAAAAGTATAATCACTACCAACAATAGTTTCTCCTCTAGCAGATTTATTAATAGGATAAGCAGAAGTTCTACTAATAGTTCTATTAGTAATAGGAACATAAGCTCCAATTTGTTCATCATATTCCCAAGTTCTTCCGTGACGATTAATTCGAGTTCCACCAACAGCAAATTTATCGCGTAGACCCCCCGTAGAGGATGGAGAATGAATTAATCCATTCTTAACATTACCGCTAATACTTACAATTAATCCAGTATTACCTTTTTTTCTAAGTTCTGGATATTTATTATAAACTTTAGCTTTAACATCGCTACGCCCATGTAATCCCGCAAGTCTTAAAGCGTCAACAGCATCTGCTTTTGTAGGAATAGGATAACTTCTATGTCCACCAGCAAAATCTTTTTTAGCTACACTAGGATAAGGTTTCTTTTTAGAGCCATAATCTTTATTTCTATTTAATCCACCCATAGCTTTTTTATTATCTTCATTTATATTTAATTTATTAGTAATATAATCAATAGTTCTAGGAAGATTACTACCATGTTTACCAATAGTTGTTCTATAAACTTCTTTAATACCTTGATTAATCCAAGTATTATCAATTTTATTAGCTAAATCATAAATCTTTTGTCTACCTAAATTAATAAAATTAGTAGCAGTTCTACCTATTCTAGAAGCTTTAGTTAGACCTTTAATAAATTTATAATTTCTATTACCAGCTATTGTAGGATAACCACCAATAATTATCGAACCACTTTCAGCGATTTGTCTTTTATATTCATCAGGTGCTTGATAAATTTTGCCACCTTCTTTATATTTAGTTCCATCATCATTAATTCTATTTCTATCTTTAAAATCTTCTTGAGCTTTAAATACTTTATTAGGATTAGCTCCACCCATAACTAATTGAGCAGGACTAGCACCATTAAGTATAGGCTGTGCAGAATAAACTTTAAGTTCATTTCCATTAGTTTCAACTACTTCACCACCTTCTACTTCAATACCAGTTTTATCACTAGGACCAATATCAATACCTCCTTGACTATGTTTTCTTCCATTCATATAAAAGAAATTATTACCAAGAGGTTGAGCAATACCACCAGCAACTACATTTGGTACTTTACCACCAACAGCATATTGTTTTTGAGGAAGATTTCTTCCATTACTTCTAGGAGTTTGAATAATATTAAATGGAAATGTTGGTCCAAGTTCATCATCACTAGGAAGAGATTCTTTATTAAAATCTTTAACATAATTAATAAGTCTACCAGCAGTATTATTCATTAATTTTTCTCTATTATCTTTAGATACTAAATTGTTTATACCATTATAGAGAAATTCATTACCGAGTCTTATTAAACCAGTAGATTTAGCAACTTTATCATAAGCTCCACCAAGTGGAGGAATACCATTTTGAATAAATCTTCCATTACGAGTAATATTACCTCTAAATGTACTAGGTAAATTACTTATATGAATAACTTTATCTTTTCTAGGCATTTTATATAATATAATGAGAAATTGTAATTTGATTGATTTTAAGGCTCTCTGCTGAACGATAGCCTATCAGTCGATTAATAGTTCATACCTATATATAATAATTCAACAGAGAGCAAAAGATTAGCGTTTATGACCGCCACAGCGATATACATTTAGCCTATCTCGATATACTGATTGAGGCATAACAGGTTGTTGAACAGTACCATTAGTAATCCATTCAGGACGTTCAAGACCAGTTTTAGGAGCACTATAACTAGCTTGGTCAGCTTGTTTAACTTGAATTGGTTGTTGTCCTTTACTTCCAAACATACCACCAATTAAACTTCCGGCAGCACCAATAGCAGCACCAATCCATGCTTTTCTACGTCCACCACATTTATATTTATTAATAAAACTAGAACGCTGATACATAGTCATTGGATTAGTCATTTTATCAGAAGTAATATTAAGTTGCTGTTGACCAGCTTGAAGTTGTTTACGTTGCTCAGCTTCTTGAGCAATACGTTTATTTTCATTAATTTGTTGATTAGCAGAAATACCTTGACCTATTGCAGTACCTAATTCACCAAGTCCTTGAACTCCTGTAATAGAACTAGCAAGATTACCTAAACCTGGAAGAGCATCAGCAAATTCAGTACCGAAACCAGCTTTACGTCGAACTCTACCACCACATTTAAGAGTAAGCTTATCATTATATTGACCAACATAATCTTGATTAGCATAAGCACTAGTTAAAGCTTGAGCATTTTGTAAAGCATCTTTATGGTCTTGTGCAGCTTGAGCTTCAGCTTGGGCTTTTTCTTGAGCTTTCTTTTGTTTATTACCTTTAATTATACCACCAGCAATACTAGCAGCTGCACCAATAATAGCACCAATAAAAGCTTTTTGTCTTTGTCTATCTCTATACTGTATCATAATTTTCTAAATTGAGTTTGAGCACATTCAAGACTTTCAAATTCAATGCGCTTATTATCTGAATTATTAAATATGAAACGAACTACAAAATAATTACCATATACTCTACGAAGTTTATCACTTACTGTATTAGGATGTTCTTTAATTGCATTACGGAAATAATTAAAGTTATATTGAGTAAGTTCATACCAAGGTTTTTTATACTTATTAAATTCATTAAGTTTATCAATATTAATATCTATATCATCAGTATCATTATCTTCATTAAATATACGAAGTATATCACCAGCATAAGGATGTTCTCTTAAATCAACAGGATTATTAATATTATCACTATAAATAGGAATATATATCTTATGTACTTTATATTTAATAAATTCAAGAAATTTAATAAGTTCATAAGATTCATTAACCATAATATCAATATAACTATTATGAACTAATATAGGCTCATCACCAACTTCTTGTTTAGATACTAAATATAGACTTCTACTATCATCACCCATGTGAGTATTAAATCTACCATAATTATATTCATGAGTAAATATATGAAGAGGACAGTTAAGTCTATCATCGTTATGTTCAGTTTGAAAATAACATTTAGTTTTAGTAGACCAAGCATTATTAAAATAATAATCATGTAAACTAATAAAACTACCTACTTTATAATTAAAACTAATAACTTCATTATGTGATTCTATAATAGATTCTTTAGTATTAGGATTAATATTATCATAAGTATAATCAAATTTAATTAGAATACGATTATTAAATTTATCATGAGCAAATCTAACTTTATTAGGATGATATTTATCTAGCCATAATTTAATATCTTCATCCATTATTTTAAGTTGACCATCATCAAATTGATAAAGTTTATGAAAATCATCATTATAAAAAATATAACCAAATTCTCCAACTATATATGCTAAATCATCTTGTAGTCCACCATAACCTTTATCACTAGTAAAAACTTCTTTATAATCAACTTCAAAAGCATCAGGTTGATATAATTGAACATTTTCATCTCTAGTTTTAAGTGCAGCACTTATATCAAACATAAACATACTATGTTGAGTATGAACTAAAAGATAATATCCAATTCCAACTAAATTAGTTATACTTCCTTTATTTTCAGTAATATTTTTATAACCTTCAATAGGAAATATTCTCCAAGCGTTAACTTCGCTCTCATCTTGAATAACATTACTACGTCTTATAGTTTTATCAAAACGAGTAATATTAATAATGTCATTACGATATTGAGTTAACAATTTAGGAACATATTGGTCAACATTTCCAATAGGGTCTTTAAATAAATCAACACTATTCTTAGGTTCTACAAATGTACCAAAAGCAACACTTTTCTTATCAGTATCTTCTTTAATACTAAAAGCTATCTTACTAGGTTCATTATTAAAACATTTACTTTCAAAGAACTTATCATTATAAAGAGGAAATTGAATATAAACATTAAATGGAATATCAAACCAACATGGTTCATCACCACTATAATAATATTGATTATTAGTAGGAGTATATAATTTATAGTTACCTTCGTTCATTATAACTCTATTATCATTATAAATAAGAACACCATCATAAGTCATTCTACCATTATATCCATGTTCAATAGAATAAGTTCCACCATTATAGCAAACGTCATTAAGTCTTACAAGTTCTTTTTCTTTGCTAGTATAAATATTTTTAGTACAATTAAGAACTGTTGCGAGAAACATAGTTTCAGCATCAAGTAGTAATTCCTTATAATCATCCATTTCAAGAGCAGTTCCTTTTCCAGCTCTACTATCAGCAACACTATCAGCGACTACTAGTTTATAATTATTAATAGGTTTATACTCATTTCTGCTAATTACACCTATAACTGGCATATTATAACTATAAGGATAGGTAGTATTAACTACCATATCAACTACATCATGTTTTTCTTTATAAGGTTCAAATTTACATTTACCATCAATACGAATAATATTAAAATCATATTTAATACTATCATCAATATCAAATCGACCACTATATAGATAACATTTATCACTAGTAAAATTATTAGCTACAAAACCCGGTTTTGTACCCCAACTACCATCTTGCCAAGTAACATTACTAGCTATATTACAATAATCTTTTCTAGTTAGTAATCCAGTATATCTAGTAATAGGTTCAACTTTTTCATAACTAATAAACCATCCAACATAACCAAGTTCTTTAATTTGATTCCATAAAGTAGTATCAATATTAGCACGAATATAAAACTTATTAAAAGTATTATTCATATTATATATAAAACCTCTAGTATGTTCACCACCAATAGCTTCAGCATCAAATATTAAATCAGGTATTCTAAATAGTTCATCACCATTAATATTTTCGTAATAACCAAATTTAGCTTCATTATCAACACCAATAGCACCTATTACTTGATTACTACAAGGAGTATAACTACCACTATTTATAACTTGATAAACATATAAATCATTATATTTATCTTTATCTTGATAATCAATAAAGTAATTAGATATAAGAGTATATAGTTCATCTTTATTAGTAGCTTCAAGTTCACCAGAGCTATTAAGTAATATATTAGTAGTAGGATTATTTATTGGTTCAGCAGTATAAACTACAATTTTATGATTAGCAATATATCTTTTAACATTAGAACTAATAGTAGATATTGGAATATCTCCACTAATAACTGCCCAATATGGAATATTACCATTACCTTGATTGTTCCAATTAAAAGTAATTATAGTACAATGAGAACCATCATTAACAATATTATTTATATATTTATCTTTATTAGATAGTTTATATCCTCTACTAGCATCACCATATTTATCAACAAAATGAATAAAAAAGTTATATACTTCTCCGGGAATAAGAGTATCATTCTTTTTACGTTCATTAAAATCATAACTAGGTTCAATAGTAGAATGAGTAATTCTCATTTTACAGTTATCAATATCAAATATAGTATCTCCAAATAATACTTGTCCACTAGTAAATACAGCATCTTCTGTAAATCCAGTTCCATTATAAACATAACAAGCTATTTTAACTGTACTAGGTAAAGTATAAACAGATTGATTATTTTCATATTTATAACTTGTAGGAATAATAAAACAATGACAAGCAAGATATTCTTTAAGATTATGACTACCTCTACTACCTACTTTTATTTTAGCATTATAATTAATCTTTAAATATTCATGTGTTGCAATACCTTGTATAACTGTATCATTAAATAAAGTTCTAAAAGTACGAAAAGGATATTGATTATTATTGAATACTTTATTAATATCTTTAATTTGCCAATCAGCAGTACCAGTAATTTGAAGACTAGCCATTTTAAAATATGGACCTTTTTCACTAACTGCATTAACAGTGGTATAATCATTATAATAAGCATTAACAGCTTTATTACGAAGTTTAATAGTAATATCTTTAACAGCTTCTTCTAATGTTTTACCATTACTTAAAGTTCTGTCATCGTTATCAGTTTTTTCATTATAATTAGCAATATATATTCTATTCTTATAATTAATGATATTACCAACATTATAATAATTATAATAGTCAGTAGTTAAATCAGCAACATTATATTCAACAAGAACATCTCTACTAAATTTAAAAATATTATTATTTAAATCATCTGTTCTAAACGCTTGAGTACTATCTTTTTTACATACAATAAAACCAAGTTGATAAAGACCAGAACGACCACCAACAATATTTATTTCAAAAGTTTGATTACATATATCTTTAGAATCACTAAATGAATCAGTATTACCATAACAATAACCATTTGGGTCATCTTTAGGTTCATAAACATTAGTTTTTCTAAAACAAACTTTATTAATAACTTGTGGTATTATAACATCATTAAAAATAGGAAAACCAATACTATACCACTTAGTATAATTAGTTTTATCAATTTTATAACGAATAAATAGAAAATAAAATCCTTTATAAGCACCACCACTAACATAGTTTAGATTACTAATAGTAGGTAATGTTATTTGTGGAATAACAGACATTTCAGAATCAGGACGGTCAGAATCTAAATCAATATTAATAGTTTTAAGAGGAACATCAACAGAAGCATTACTTTCAGCAATAGCTATAATAAGATGATTTTTAACATTATAAGTATATGTTCCTTTAATCTTTCCACCATTATATTTCCAATTACTATTTACTCTATAACAATTATCAGCTTGTTCATTATATCTATAAATATAAGACTCATTAGAATCAGTATTAACAATAAATAAAATAAGTTCAGTACTAGTTGGAATAACACCAACTATTTTAAAATTATTAATACCATCTTCATGAATAGCATTAGCAATTACTTTACAATCTTCAAGTCCTTCTTCATTAACAATCATCCTATCATCATTACTCACTTTAACATTCTTAGCAGCAACTAATGAATAAGGCACACAATCACCGGGATGTTTATTAAGATTAAGTTTCTTTTGTATATTCATAATTATTTAGGAAAAGTAAAGTTATAAAAGAACTCATTCCAACCACTATCATCATCACTTTGTTCATCTAATAAAATACTAGTCTTAATATCTTTCTTCATACTTTCCCATAGATAGAAAGGATTAGTTCCATATTGACTAGCAGAAAGATTAAACACAGGATGTTTATATCCTCTCATAAGCATACGAGCCATACAATAATAAGTAAGACCTTGAATTAATTTACCATTAGCAGGTATAACAGGAATCTCACAATGATAATTATCACTATATTGAGTTTCAACATCTTTATAAACAACTGTTATACAAGTATCATTAAAATTAAGTTCAATAGTATTACCTCCAATAAGAATATAATTATGATTTGACTTATCATATCCTCCACGGGGGGTCTGACAATGAGAATGAACTTCATGCTGACATCTTGGACATTCAGTATTATTATGAACTGTATAAACAACAGGATTACATCCTACTTTACCAGTATCAATAACTTCTCTAGTTCTAGAACCATTAGGACAACAATCATCAGGCATACCAAGATAGTCTTTATTAGTAGCACGCTCCGGACTTTCGTCCTCCGCTTGACCCCCCGTAGAGGATGGAGCAGATTCAGTATCACCACATCTATATTTACTACCATAAGCTCTAGGTACTTCACAACCATTACTATCATATACTTTAAGACCGTCATCAATAAGACAACATTTACTTTTAGCTATCTTATTAATGACGGTTAGTTTCATTTTCTTATCAACTTTACGAAGAACTTTAAGTTCATTCATAGCATCAACACACCAAGCAGGAACTCTAGGAATCCAATCACTTCCATCAGGATTGAAATCATTATCAAGTTTACCAATTATATGTTCTATCGTAATCGTTTTATTATTTGCCATAATATTAGTTTTTATATCTAGTTTTATTACCATTATTATGTGCTCCACGTTCATACTTTTGTTGATTAACATTTCTAATATATTTAAATGGAGCATTAGGTTCTCGTTCAAGATAAACAAGAAGTTTACTTCTTAATCCTAATTTAAGATTAAAAATATCATCAACAGTTTTACATTCAGAATTAAGTTGCTTAGCATCTTTACCTCTAAGTTCTCTATTAATATAATTAGCATACTTAAATTTAATAGCACTATAACTATGAGTTCCATTATTAATAAGTTGTATTTCATAAAACTCTTTATTAGTTTTATAAACTACATAAGGAATACCATCATATTTAAGTCCACGAATTTTATATATATCTGCTTCTTCTTTATCATAAGGTTTAAGACCAGCATCAATAATTTCTTGTTTTTTAAGTCTAGTAGCGTTCCAATCAACATAAGTATCTCTAGGTTTATCTCTATATCTCCAGAAATTAATAACTAAATCACCAATCTCATATTTAAAATGATAAGCATAACCTTCAAGAACACATTTATGAACACCATAACTATAATATCTATGAATGTACTTTTTATAATCAGAAAGACTTAATTCAGAACGTCTTGTAGCAAGTTTAAGAGCAATAATATAATCGTTTGCTTTTTTAGCTAAGTTACAATAACGCAAAAGTTGGAGAAGAACAATACGTCTTTCTCCAACTGTATAACTAAGTTGATTATTAATTAATTGCTCTAACTTATTAATTAATTCAACATTATCATTAAGAAATTGAAACCCATATTCATTAAGATTTATTTTTAAATCATCTTTAATAACTTGATTTTTACTTTTAATATAAGAACGACAATCAGCCTTCATCTTATTTATAACTTCAAGTTCTTTATTATATTTTGCCATATCGTCATTAGAAGTTTCAATAAACTTTTTATAATAATGACTAATATCTATATCTTTAATCATAATTTATCTAGTTACAAAATTATCAATAGGAGTTTCATTTGTTTGACGAGGAACTTCAATAAGATTACGTTTAAATACAATCTCTTTAAGAGCTCCAATCATATCTTCAGGAATAAGAAATTCATCATCATCGTATTTAGCTTCATCATCAATAGGGTCATAATTTACATCTTTAGCTTTTTCAACAGTTTCGGTAGGAACAAGATAAGGAATTTCAAATGGAGATTCAATAATAATAGAACCTATATTTTGAAACCAATCTTTATTATTACTAAAGAAATAAATGTAACCATTAATATAATCATAAACAGGAAGATTACACATACCTGCAAGATAATGATAAAACTTAGCACTAGCTTCTTTTGCAAATGGTATTTCTATCCCAGTATGTCCGGTAGTTCTAATTGATTGGAAAGGTAAGTTATTAATAAGTCTAACTGGCTTTGGAACTTCTTGTTTAGTACGTTTAATTGCAGGAAGCCCAAGAGTTTGACTATTATATAAGTCACCATCAGGAACATTAATAATAGAAACACGAATACGTTGTTGCAAACCTTTATCAACATATTTATGATTTTCATAACTTTTACGAATTAGTTCATTACGACCATGAAGAATAGCATATCGAAGATTACGTCTAAGAGGAATACTATTAGGATTGCCAACAGCATGAGCAAATTCACTAATTAATTGATTAAGACTAGCCATATTAAGATTGACTTGCATTTTCTAATTGATGAACTCTTTGTTCAAGTTTATTAATCTTATTAGAATATGTTTCAATTTTAGTTTTAAGTTCATTAACTGTTTCAACTAATTCATTATGTTTTTGTGTTATAACTTTAACATCTTGTTCAAGTTCAGTATTATTAGTATAATCAACAATAGAATTTAATAATTCAATTAGCAATTTTCTATCTTTATTAGATATATCACTATTTAAACAACATATAGTTCTAATAATATCATCTTTAAGTTTATCTTTAGTCATAATATATTATGTTTGAGGTTTAACTTTTTCTTTTCTATTTTTAGCATAAATACGCCAATCATATTTAGTAATTTTAAAATTAATAGGAAAATGATTAAGTCTATAAATGTCAATCATTTTAAGAAATATAACCTTTAATATTATTATAATAAACTATTGTAGGAGTAGTATCGAGAAATGCAAAAACAGAAAACAAATTAATTAACCAACTACTCCTAACAACAGTTCCACGTGGACTTATTTAATCAAGCTTAACTGTGGTAAAGAAGCCGACATGCGCATTAGAATCCGACCGAATCCAATTAGAACAAAAGTCACCAGGGCCAGCCTCAGAACCGCTATAAGCGCTACCGCCAAGCCGAAGCACACGAACAGCTTTATCTGTATCTTGTTCATCATTACCTCTTTTCCAATTATAGTCAGCTTTTTTATTAGTTCCAACTTTATTAGGAACAAAATAAGGACCAAATCTAAAATCAAATTCAGTAATAAAATTATTAGTATTAGCTTGGTCACCTATAAAATAACATTTATCTTGAATATTATCTATTGTAATATCAGAATGATTAACACCTTTTTTAAGAAGATAAACACTATTATAATTTGTATCTTTATTAATAATAGCTACATCTCTAACAAATGTCCATATATCACCAAAGAAATTTAGAATACCACGATAAACAGCAGGATAAGTATTTAAATTACTACCATCTGTATTATAATTTCCTAGTTCATAATGGTCACCATTTGTACTACCATTACCAATATTATGTTCAGCAGTCCAATAAGTTTGTACAATAGGATTATTACCATTAAAAGCTGTCCATCTATCCCAATTTAAATTTGTAACACCAGCACCAAGTCCTCCTTGTTTAAATCCATCACTAGTTAAATTAGTATTTAATGCAGCTTGATTATCAAAATTAGCATACTCAATATAACAAAGAGCTTGTAAAGCACAATATTCAAGATAATCAATCATTGTAATCCAATCGCCACGATTAGCACAAAATTCATTTGCTTTATCATAATTAATTCCAGTTCTAGGTCTACCTTGTAATTTAGTAGCAACAACAGAAGAACTTTTATTTCCTCCTAAATATCTAGTATTATCATGTTTAATACAAGCACTAAATACTTCTTCTTTACCATCTTCTCTAGTTCTAGTCATAGTTTTAGTATGACTTATAATAAAAGGATGAACTCTAGTAAATGTTCCATCAATATTAAAATCACTTATCCAAAGTTGATATTTAGTACCAGTATCTTTAACGCACATATAAAACTCTGGAACTCTTACCCCAACATCACCATCACTTCCATCAAGAGGAGGAATAAAACCATTTTCAAGAGGTTTAGCCCAACCCGTAGGATTAAGGAAATAACTGATTTTCTTTTCATTATAGACACAACCTTTAAGTCTATTTTGAATAGGAAGTTCTCTATGAAATTTAGCATTACCAATTCTGATTATATCATTGTCATCTTTAGTCCATTCAATACCATAAGCAGCATTTTCAAAAGTAGGAATAAATGCAGCAGAACCCCAAGCTGGATTACCTTGTTCATTAATAATTAAACTATCTCCTTTAGATACTCCATCTAAATTAGGTAGATGTTTAAGTCCTTCTGTAAGTTCATTTAGTATATGCTTATTAAATCTTAATAAGCCATTATACATTTCTACTAAATTAAAATTCATATTAAGCTTGTTCTAAAGCATCAACTCGACTATCAAGAGAATTAATATTACTAGTATTTCTATTAACTTGAGTTACAAGTCCTTGAAGAGCAGTAATTATAGCATCGTTTTTAGTATCATTACTAGTTTTCATAGCATTAATCGCAGCAACTATATCTGTATTTGCTTTATTAATAGTAGAATTAACAGTATCAAGTTTATTACCAATAGTAGTTTTCATACTATCAACAGCAGCTTTAATACTATCTAATTTAGCATCAATTTTATCAAAACGATTATTAAGAAGAGTTTGAGTTTCATCTGATTCACTTTTATGTTGATTTTCAAACTCATCAAATTCAGCTTTAACCATTTCATGTAATTCAGTAATCTTTTGACTAATCTCATCAAGATTAACTATAACATTATTCTCTCCAAGCTCATTATGCTCTTTATTACCAGAAATACTAAGTTTAAGATTATTAATAAGTTTATTAATAGCATCTAACTTATAATTAACTCTTTTATCATCTTCCATATCTTTAGAATTTAGTTTGTTACAAATATAAATTATATTATTAATAACAAGTAGTTTAACAATATTATTAACATTTTTTAATTAAGCAGTTTTAGAACTATTAATACCTAGATATTTAGTCCAAGTATAATGTTTACGTTCACTAATATAATTAAGATTATCATCATTAATATGAGCTTCTTCTTCAAAACTTACATCTTTATAAGCATCATGTTGTTTAATATGAAATAGTCTTATAATAAGATATTCAATACCATACCATATATAGAAAAAGATATATAACATCTCTTTCATTTGTTCTGTATGAATAGCTTCATGATTAAGTTCTTTATTACTTAATTCTCCTTTAGTAAATATAATACCAAAAATATTAATAGCTTTATAACCATTAAAAGGAAAATGTTTAGTCTTAATAACTCTCATAACTTTACTATTTTGAAATTTAATATTGTAAATATTTATGTACATCAATAGAGCCACTTTTTAGGCTCATAGCAAGACTTTCATTAAATCATGTACAGTTAATTAGCTAGGCTTAAAACTAGCCAAATTTGGCAAGCTATACTCCCCGTAGAGGATGGAGCAGGCTTAAATCAGTCAATCAAACCTAGCTAATCAATCTCATACAATCTTAACCAATAGTATTATCAATATCTTTATAACCAACTCCAAGTTTCTTTAGAATAGGACTAACAACCCAACTCCAAAACACAGGAGCAAGTACAGCACTATTAACAAGCATAATAGCATTATCATATCCAGCAGCAATATAAATACCAGCCATAGTAGCAATACTTATTACTAATACACATCGTTTTTGCCAAGTAGGAACTTTATTATCGCCATTAAAGTAATCAATAACTTTAACAATAATATAAGTTAGAACATTAACAATAAACATAAATCCAAAGTCAAAATTACTAAGGATACCATCTACAATTACATCAATAAATTTGTCCATACTAAAATTTAGATAAATAAAAAAGGGAACTATCCGAAGATACATCCATAAGCATTATGTCCAACTAGACCAGTAACAGTAGGTTCATTTGGAAGAGTAACTACACCATAGATAACATTACAAGTCTTTCTATCAGTATAGTTGATACCAGCCGTAAACATCTTTTCCATTTCGCATTGGATAAGTTTATCTTGATAAGGACGAATAGCTTTAGTAACAGCTAATTCAGCTTTCAAATCAGATAACTCTTTACGGATATCATCATCAGCATCACGAGTATATTTGTAAAGATTAAAATGGTCAGTGTTATTTTTCTCAATAAGAGCATCAGTACGATTACGCCCATCAATATAAACACCAAACAATTCACTATTAAGACGTTCTCTATCTTCAAAACGTTGATTCTGTTGAGTCAAAGCCCATTGATAAAGACCACCTTGAAGAGCTAAAGTATCTTCACAAGATTTTTCCCATGCTTGAAAAGCAGTAGGAGCACCGCTTCCACTACCAGCAGTAGCACCAAGTACGTTAATATTAGTAGAGCCATCACCTAACATTCCACCACCAGCGCCACCTAAAATACTAGCACCAGCAGAACGACGATTACCAAACAAAGCCCAAGCACCAAGTGCAGTACCGATAATGCCAAGAGTTAAACCCGCATTAGCTTTACCGTTTACATCACGACGACTAACACCGTCACAATTCATTCCAGCACCATTATAACCCTCTGGAACAACTTTCACTTTTTCAATTACTTGCATAATAAATTAAGGTTTAAGTTAAAAAAATAGATTAATACTTGTAGTTTGAACTACATAATCCATAACACTTAAACCGTTATTATCTTTGTTTGGTTATTAACATTATTTTAACTTTCAATAGGACTATATATTGTCAATTCACCAATTTTATTAAGTTTAGTATATTTTATTTCACCTATTGAAGTCTTACCATCATCAGCTTTACCACTTTCTGTACCAACATAACATTGAATAGTTTGTTGTCCTCTAAATTCAGAATTACCTGCAACAAAACCAAATCTAAAATCATAGTTATCAGTATAATTATCGCTATAAATAGTGTTATCTTCATTAAGTAAAACTGTATGATATTCATACGTATAGTTATCATCACTATTTATATTAAGACTTGGCTTATTAAGAGTTATAGGATTATTATTTGTATTGGCTTGGTTATTCCAAACTTTATATTTGTCATTAGGTTTATTTTCATACCAACAATAACCATCGCCATGAATAAATCCACCTCCACTACGAATTACTTTAATATTATCTAAACCAATAACTTTATCATTAATTGGATTAATTCTAAAATATTTTACTTCATTATTAGATTTAGTTATTCTTTTAACAACTTCTCCATACCAACATTCTTTATATCCTATATTATTATCATTAGGCATATTAATTTTACCATCAGCTAAAGGAAAAATATAATTTCCTCTAGTATTTACATCACTTTCCTTATTACGTAGTTGCCAAGCTTTAACAATAACACCACCTTTATAAGCAGTACATTCAACAGTAACATGACCTCTACTCAAACTTCCATACCAATTAGCACAAAGATTCATTTTCATTATATCAGGCATTTTATCTTCAAGCTCAATCATAGATTCAATATTAAACATAACACATTCAGCACCAGATTGAGTATTATCTCCACCCCAATATAAATATGGTATGTTATCACTCTCCCAAGACCAACCAACAGCTACATAATTTAAACTATCAATAGGAGAATTAACATAATATGATTTAGTATCCAAATCTCTACCATCATCTGTACCCCAAATATATCTAAGTTGGACACTAGTAAAATCACTAAAATGAATAACAGAAGTAGGCCAAATATGATTAGCACCATCATAAACATGAGCAATATTAGTTTGACCTACTGTCCGTTTCTTAAGAGGTTGAGCAATTCCTCCTTGACGTCCAAGAGTTAAACTCATTATTCATCAATAATATTATAAGTCATTCCAGCAACTGGGGTAAGAGTTGCATATTGGGTAGCAGTTCCTGTCCAAATTGGAAGACTAAGTTTATTATTATTTGCACTAGGCATAGTCATATTAACTCCACATCCGTCATTAATAGCTTTTTGAATCTTATCAAGATTAACACTATTAGTAATAGTTTGATTTATTTCTTCTTTAAAGTTATTAAATGTATCATTAGTAACATATCCATTAAGTAAATTATTAACTTCTTCTTTATTATAAGTTTCAGACTTAGTATAATAATTTTTAAGTAAGTTATTAATTTCTTGTTTAGTATAACTATCAAATGAAGAAGTATCTCCCATTACTCTCCATTCAGTACCATTCCAATAACAAATCTTTCCATTACGATATTCAATCTGACCTTTAGCCCAATTACTACAAGTTACATTAGGAAGATATTCAGACTCTTCACCAACCATACCTGTAAGTTTACATTTATTTAAATTAATAGTACCATTCTCAATAATACCACCTTCAAATACAAGTTCACAACCAACAGGCATTGTAATAGTTTTACCACTTAAATCAAAAGCATAACGAATAATATAACGAGTATTTTCTTCGTTAACCATATCTTGAGTAAGAACAGCTTTATAATTAAGATAAATATTATTCTTAACTTGAACTAAAGTTTCTTCATTAAAATAATATTTAATATTATCTACTGAATTAACATATATAATACCAAGTCTTGGACGTTCATCAGAAAGACAAGTATTATAAATATTATAATCTTCACTATTTCCATAAACAGGAGTGTTGACCCCCCGTAGAGGATGAACTCTATCAGTAGGTTCTACAATAGTCCATCTAGTATAATAATTATAAAAACCAACTCCATCATGAATAGTCTTAACTCTAAGAACAAATAATTTATGATATGTATCATAATAAATACCAGCAGTATTACCTAAATCTGTTCTAATAACTTCATATTTATCAGTATTAAGAATTATTTGACCATATTGTTCACAATAAGTATCATCAAGAAAACCATCAAATAAAAGTTGTTCTGCATTACTAGCATCATCCTCCACGGGGAGTAAGACCTTGCGAACTATTTTATATCCTTTACCACTTTTATATTCAGGTTCATAAGGTCTATCTTTAAGACTAAGACGATTAACATTACAACAACCCGGACTTAATCTTATAGTAATATCTTCTTCATCGGGATAATTAATAATATTAACTTTACCATCTCCTGCAATCATTTGTTTAAGAGCTTCATTAAGCATATCCCAATCAATAGTACCATCAGCAATAGGAATTTTAGCTCCACTTTCTTCAAGATACTTCTCACTAAGAATTTTTGTCCAATTATCATCAGAAACCCAACCAGTTTCAACACCAGCTTGAAGATTACTACCTATATAACTTTCAGTTACAGATAAATTATGTTCAGCATCATAATAACTAATAGTAAGACTATTACGTCTAAAAATAGCAGGAACAGCTTTACGAGTATTAACTCTAGTTCCTTGATATGGAATCCATAAATGATTAAACCTAGAAAGAACAACAGTTAAATCATTGTTTGTATCTTTATCAAGAATATTTTGAAGATAAGTAATAGGAAATACTTTATCATAACTATTCTGACCTAGTTTTTCATATAGTTGTTTATTGTTCATAATTATGTGATTAATTTAAATAACTTTAATGAGTAAATAAACAATATAAGTATTAGTAATATTGTTATATTAAATAGTATTCTTATTATGGTTCAATTAAAACTCTTACATTAAATACTGTACTATTAGAAGTCATAGTAAATTGACATAATATAGCAAATGAAGAAGTAGTTGTATTAGCAGTAACACTAATAATATTATTACTATTATATACAGAAACACTATTTGAAGGTGTACTAACACTACTTAAAGTACAAGTATATTTACTGCTACCACCATCTTTATTTTCAAACCAAAATTGCAATTTACCAGCGTTCATTATAGAAATATTAGTAGGAATATATACATAAACACCAATAGGAGTTTTCTTAATATCATTATAACTTGCTTCTCCTTTATATATTGAATCTACATTTTCATTATCTAAATAAATAGGTAAAGCAACATTTTTACTAGTAAAATAATCATTTTTAATAACAAGTCTACCACGCATGGGATTTGCTCTTTGTGTTCCTTTTGTAATAATATTATGATTTAACCAATTCCATTCAATTTTATATTCTCTTGCTGTATCAGAATTATTTGTAGAAAGTTTGAATGTTATTATAATCATGTTAGTATAATTAAAAGCATTTGCGACAGATACATCACAATTAACTTTATTTGTTACATTTACATCATCCGGATTATAATATACAGTTTGAGTACCACCTGAGCCTGCAACACCATTCCAAGTCCAAGGTTGAGCTGTATATAATCTATAATAAACACTTACAGATATAGGATTAGCATCAGCAACTGTATCAATTTCATTAGTATAAGGATAACCTGTAAAATCTAATCCGCTTCCATCAGGATTAGTACCATAATACTTAGTATGATATACTTTAGCACCATAAGACTTAGCACCAGCAGATTGTGTAACATTAATAGATTTACTAACTCCACTATAAGTAGCAGTAACAGTTGTACTTCTACTTGTTGTAGTAGTTCTATTACCATAAGTAAGTTTACTACCGCTAGTAGTACCACTTAATGTACCATCTCCAGATTTACTTAAAGTTGGACTGCCATTTTCAGTTTCAGTATAAGTAGTACCCACTCCATTCCAAGTATAATTTCTAGTACGAACAGCACTACAAGTAATAGTAGAACTACCTCCAGCAGCAGCAATATTCATAGGACTAGCAGATATAGTTACTTGCCAAGATGTCCAACTTCCAGTAACTTTATTACCGCCATATTGCATAACATCACAATAATTAGTAACTCCATTATAATTAGCAGTAACTCTAGTTGTTCTAGCATCAGGAGATGTGTTATTACTAAAAGTTAAAGTATTACCACTTAAAACTCCAACACCACTTGTAACAGAAATAGTAGGAATAGCACTATCAAACAGAGTGCCACCAGAACCTGCAACACCATTCCAAGTCCAAGTTCTACTTCTTGAAGCACTACTATAAATAGTTACTGAATCACCTCCTGCAAAAACTTTATAATTACTAGCACTACAAGCTACAGACCAACTAGACCAACTTCCATATACTTTAGCTCCAGCAGATTGACTAATAGTTATATCTTTAGTAGTACTATCTATTGTT